>Ga0307514_10000072_pt1 | contig 268516 bp, 270 predicted proteins | sample 16_EM_MG_FD_203088 | JGI IMG/M metagenome (GOLD analysis project Ga0307514, IMG submission 203088) | Populus trichocarpa ectomycorrhiza microbial communities from riparian zone in the Pacific Northwest, United States - 16_EM | ecosystem: Host-associated > Plants > Roots > Unclassified... | reverse complement strand
CAAAAACCACACTTTTTATCGGCATCCCATTCCTGTACAGTCCTTAATTTTTGCCAAAATGCTCTCAAGACATAAGAAAGTAAGTTTATAATGCTCCCAGGCCACCCCTACAGAGTTGTGGTTGCATTGCTAAATATTTGCAGGTGGGGAGTCGGTTGCCATGCCCAAACGGGCCGGGAATGCCAAAGTTACGATCCAAGGGATAAAAAACAGGGAGCATTACAACTAGCTGAGTGCCAATCGAAGCTACAGAATCCGCTGCCCCAAGCCATAGTATACATAATTCTAGCCATCTGAAATCACAATGGACAATTCTCATCCACAACAACTCGGCGAACTCACGATTGAGCAATAGGGGGATGTATTAGTTGTAGTCTTTCCTGTTTTTTGCTCATTGTGTACTGAGCGTAGAAATACACTGTAGTCCCAAATCTTTAATTCGATTCGACAACCTGAGCCTTATGGTCATGCTCTGTCTCCTCCATCTCCTCCTTCTCGTCCCTCCCTCGTACCTTATCCACTAACTCCTCCCACCATTTCCTCGCTCGCTCCTTTACATCCGGCGGCGTAACCGCAGCACCTGCAACAACCGCGCCCGCAACTGGAATAGCAACAGGGCCCCATGTCATGCCAACACTTTGCAAAATGGAAAACGGACCGCCCGCCGTCACGATGCCGCCCATTGTAGACTGCCAGAATGCTGCGAGAGTTCCTGTAGTGTCTCTTCAGTAGCGCTTTCGGTAGTTATATTCGTTGGAACGCACCTGCAATTGGACCCGTAGCTCCAAATCCCAGCATAGCCAATGGATTACACATCAGGAGGATACCAAGACAAAGGCGAAGCAGGCGGATTACGGGGTAGGAAATGAATCGGATGAAGCGGTAGACGGCATTAAGGACACCACGGAGCACAGCGCTGACAAGGCCGCGGTGGTTTTGAAGTGTAGTTGTGACAATGCCCTGAGCATTTTGGTAATTCATGCGACGGTATACCTGGTGTTTATTGTTGAAGTTTGAAGTAGAGTTCCGGTTAGCATTGGAATCCGGTTTGTAATGGTCGTCTCCCATGCTTCAGAATGAAATCTCGATGCTGCGTTGAAGTCGGGTACGGTTGTGCCGTCAGTGTTGGACACGTGGCGATTGAATTAATACGCTGAACAGAGAGGGTGCAATAAAGGGTGGTCTTCGAGACCTTTAAATACCATTGATCAGAACTGAGATGGCAAGTAGTACCGGCGCTTACAATTCGGTTCGGCTTGGTATGATTTATCATTCTACATTCAGCCGCATAGTATGTAACAAAAAAGTCCAGAATTTGAAGTTGCTCTTTGGTATCTACTCTACAAGTAAATAGAACCAAGGCTTTCCTAGGATGTTCTTAGGACGTGACTAAATTTCGAGAATTGATTTTGTGACCACATTGTACTCCAAGCGAAGATAAGTCGAGTGATAACAAGTGACGAATTACCCGATTTAGTTAAAATTGGCTGGTACAATTCAAGGCTTGGTGGTCAATTTCCGCTCGATTAATTACTCCAAGAGGCAAGTCTCGGGGTTCCTGCCGAATATTACGACCACAGTTCCGGGAGTCCTCACCTATATGCCCCCTTAACTCTTCGGAGTGAGCATACAGTCTGTAATTGAGGCCGAGGACCCCTATTTCGTCCGGTACCGGTGCAAGGGACCATCCGTGCCATTTCGACAGGTTCTAGGTGCAAAGCGATATGCTAATCTCAGAAGCAGTACGCTAGGGTCCTGAGATATCGCATCCGCTTTACTAATAACCATGGTGCTCATATCAGGAGTGCCAGTTAGAGTTAAGTGTTGTTAGAGTGCATTCCTGAATATCACCCGAATGTGGCACTTTAAAGCCAGTATGGCTTCTGTCGTGGTGACCCTCACCAACGCATTTCGTACTCGATGTGTCTTCTAGGCAGGGTAAAGCAATCATAGTAGTCCCCACAATCTGTTAACGTCACCAACCATCACGCGACACCCCAAGGTAAGTACATTCTGGAAAAAGGTACAATATCCTAGTTAGTCACGAGGGGAGCTTGAGATTGACGGTGATAGTCACATGCCTGGTGCAGTTGAGCGAAATTCACAACACTCTTCAGCCAGCCATGCTTTAATTCGAGCTTTTCAAATAAGTTCACGATCCGATCCGCATATATGCATAGCCATGGCCACCCGCGTACTTCTGCTTGCTTCCAATAAAACCATCATCACCATTGCCGTCCTCCATCTCCTCAACACCGTTCACGGCAACCATATATCCCTTAAATCTCTGCACCACGGCGAATATACTACCGCAATGTCATACCTAACAGTCGCATGATTAGCCCATTACCTTCCATATACACATAAGCACACACCCCATGTCCAAACTAACAAGTTACAAAGTGAGACTTACGAGGGAAATAGGTGCTATTTAAACCATTCAGGTTTCCGAGAATTAGCGCAGTGCCACCATTTGAACTTGAACTACGACATTGGTCGGTACGCCTGCCCCGAGCTGTGGCAACGCTAGCATCGGGAGTTGCTGTGGAGTCTGTCCCCGGCCTTGTTGTGCCCGTTGCCCCTTGTGCTGTTGTGGTTGGCGCGGCTTTTGTTGCACCTGCTGCTGTTGTTGTTGGCGTGGCTTTTGTTGCGCCGACTGCTGTTGTTGTTGGCGTGGCTTTTGTTGCGCCGACTGCTGTTGTTGTTGTTGGCGAGGCTTTTGTTGTGCCGACTGTTGTTGTGGCTGACGCGGCTTTTGGTGTGCCGACTGTTGTTGTGGTTGGCGGGGCTTTTGTTGCGTCGACTGCTGTTGTGGTTGGCGGGGCTTTTGTTGCGCCGACTGCTGTTGTGGTTGGCGCGGCTTTTGTTGCGCCGATTGTTGTCGTTGTGATTGTGGTTGATTCCTCGGTCGAGACCGGCTCCTGTTCCGCTGGTTTTGTGGTTGGGCAGCTCGATTTCGAGAGCGACTTCGGTTACGCGGTGGATTCTGTGCTTGTGGTTGGGCAGTTCGATTTCGAGATCGGCTTCGGGCTCGCTGGTTTTGTGGTTGTGGTTGATCCCGGGTTTTGGATCGGCTTCTGGTCTGCGGGGGTTCCGATGTGGCTTCTGGTGTGCCTTCTGATTTTTTCATCCAGCTTTTGAATGGGAGCCAGGATCCTTGAGGGTTCTTGGCCTGTGGTGCCTCTTGGGTGCGAGGTTGACTGTGGGATCGAGGACGCCCTCGTGATTCGCTCGGTTCTGCGGTCGGAGATCGATTTCGGTTTGACATTGTGAGCTTCGGAGTGAATCCTTGGCGTTGTGTTGGGATGGATCCGAGAGCCTGAAGGCGTGCTGTGGGAATGAAGAAAGTGGTGGGTATTTAAGTAAATGCGTGCTCAGCATTTACAATACTATTGTCTGTCATACGGTTTTAGAACGTTTTTAGGCTATACGCTAGCGAAAATATTGTCGGCTGACAGTCCTCATTGACACATTACCCCGAGGATGCGGGATATTTGCATGAAAATGAATGGACAAGGGGTTTGCGATAGGAGCTCCATGATAAGGACCTCCTTAATCGGGAACAATGCCCAAAGTTAAAAATGGGGCTGGCGGAGAATTGAGTTGCCGCGTTCCCCATATTACTCATACGCAAGTTCAATTCCCATATTAGTGCATATGCGGAGTTGCACTTGCATGCACTTTTGGTTTGTTGAATGTTAGTGAAAGGATTGTTCGGTCGCAAATAATCATTGGTACATTAGAGTACTACGTTGCAAAGGTCTCATTTGCAATCTCATACGCATCCACAATTGTACAAGAATCCAATAGTCTCGGAACCCTTACCACACTCCGAGACTAAGAATCCAATATCATGTGGCAACCTCGATTATTGGTTATGTAGTAACGTTGCCGTGAACCTGCTTTAGAAAGTGTATCCGAGAGTGTACACCCAGTGCTGGCTTGGCAATGAAAGTGTGCATGAGTGATAGTTCAAGATCCAACAATAGGTAATTGTACGTTAACATAACATACACTAGTACAATGTACAACCCTGGTTATGAATGCATAAGGAGGCATATAGAAGCATATAAAATACTGCACTTGCACTTTTGTATACTTTTCATGTGTTGTTTGTATTCGGGTGGCATTGAACGTAACACACATTTTGACTTTTGTTCACTTTTACCCACCATACTCCTCTTCGGAGGAGTCGGATCTCGTGATTTTGTATGCACGGCAGCTGAATAGGTACCATCAGCAGAAAATATTAGTAATACATACCATATGTACGATCTGTAGAGATACCCACGAGGCCACCAACATTTTTATAAGCAGGATACATTTAAAACCATGCCTGCAAGTTCAAATGATTAAGTATATCCTGTAACGTTCAACCACACACGTCCAAGTTACACAACATCAATGCATACATCTTCACGAAATACAAGAACATACCGCCGATACTCCGCAAATTAGCACAACATGTCCCACCAATACATTCTCGGTCACCTCAGCGCGACAAGCAGCAGGTGACATATTGTACACTTCCGTAAGGTTCATTTATCGATATCATTCTCCGCAAGGCCGGTGTGAAAGAACAATTATCCATGCACCAAGTACGGAGATGCCATGTAAGTATGAGCGGTCTGCGGGACAAAATCACCTCATGATTAATATCACACACAAATAAGCCATTTCATCGAGAAGACGCCTACCAACATATCTACGCAGATATCTATAACCCATACATTATCCCCATACCTTCCACTATCATTGTTCCCAGATATACCACTTTCAGTTATATGTTCGGCAGAACGAGTAAATTTTCATGACTCTACAAACAGCCCTCTCAAGAGGACGTGCCAGCCGTGCGCACCGCAGACACAGCCAACATCTCGAATCCCAAACTAAGCTGACACCTTAATCGTCACTACCATAAACAGCCCTCATTCCCGCCGTCTTCCCAACCCCTTCAATTCTCTCCATTCCTAACCCAACAAAAACACCAAACCCGCTTCAATAACCACGGCCCATCCGATGCCAGGAATGAAAATGCTCCCACTCATGCCGGAACTCTGCAAAGTAGCAAATAAGCTACCAGCCGCAACATTACCAACTGACGCCTGCCACATCGCGGCAAAAGATCCTGCAGAACATTAACAGCTATACCTCGCAGGTTTATAGGCGAACTCACCAGCAACTGGACCTAGAGTCGGGAACTCTACTAAAGCCAGCGGGTCGATGAGGAGGAAGAACCCAAGACCCCCGAGAAGAGTAGCAAGCTTGGCTCATGTGGCGGTAGTTTTTTGAGTCTGCGGTTGTGTGCCATGTCTAGAGTAAAATCGTATATCGAGGACAAAATTTTTACTTGCAGGACTGTGTTTTTGAACAAAGGGATGAAAGATTGTAATGTGGCATGTTTAATGGTTAAATACTTATATATTTCATTCCTCATGTACTTGTACTGGGGTTTGGAGTAGAGTATAATAGCATGTGCACTATTCCTACAGTATTACTGGCCAAAGACACAGGTAGTGCTTATACTCCAAACCGTGTTACCGAGTATATTCCCAATAAACCGCATGCCAGCTGACATCTGCTAGTGCCAGCGTTCTGAAATTATGTTCTTGATAAGTGTACCCCCGGTTCTCTTGCACTAGAATGTAGCACAGCACGGCTACGGCACCCTTAGGCAAGGCGGTGATTACTTTCTGTAGTCGATTTCACCAACGTCATAATCAGTCGACCAACACGTTCACACAGATATTTTAGGTTAGTCACAGATTATCTAGTTTCTTGGCGAGAGAGAAAACACCGGTTTCAGCATCTATATCTGGGCGACGAGCGCGCAGTTACCCATAGACATATGACATTCCAATGCGGGCGGTTATGTTCTACAGAAAGAGAGCCTCTGTGTGGTGAATCTATGGTCACCCATAAGGTACTCTTGTAATAATGGGATTTTGTATGTCTTTAACATATACTAGCACCGGTGGCGGCTTTGCCGCCCCCAGGATTCGAAACGTTGAGCATGGTGGACTTGTTGCGATATCAGGCAGATCACCTAGACTTCTGCTGTGTATCCACCACTGTGTATCTTGATTTGGTGCTGCTGTATATCCGCCGCTGTGTATCTGCCACTGTGTATCTGCCGCTGTGTATCTGCAGCTGTGTATCTGCGGGCTGTGTATCTGCCACTGTGTCTACTGTGTTGTATATCCACTACTGTATCTGCTGCTGTTCATCTACCACTGTCTATCCGCTGCTGTGTATCTGCCGCTGTGTATCCGCCGCTGTGTATATCGTGCTGTGTATCTTGAACTACTCAGTGTTCCTAAGCGGCCCGACCGGCCGCCCGGCTTTTTAGCGGCCTGCAGGCCCGGCCCGGCCCGGCCTCCATTCTGAAAGCCTGCGCTAAGGGCGGCCCGGCCCGGCCTGGGTCAGAAGCCGCCCGGCCGCCCGCCCGGCCTGCACATGATTTAAAAAGCCTGCATCGGCCTGCATAAGCCTTGGTCTGGTTGATGGATGGAATACGGCAATGGCAGGGCTACGGTGATTGAGTTGGATATGGCTTATGTTTCGTACTTTTGAGACTTTCTTAGTAAAGGCTACAGAGAATCTTTCGAACAAAATATTCTGTTTAGGCTTAGTCCGCCAAGAAAAGCCGCCCGGCCGCCAAGAAAAAGCCTGCAGGCCCGGCCCTCATTTAAAAGCCGCCGCTAAGGGCGGCCCGGCCCGGCCTATGCAAAGCCGGCCTGGCCTGGCCGCTTAGGAACACTGGAACTACTTGTGTATATCCGCCGCTGTGAATATGTACCCTGACCTGGTACTGTATATCTGGCTGTATATCTGTCACTATATATATATCTGCTATCGTGAATCTGCCACTGTGTCTGCTGTGTTGTATATCCACTGCTGTATCTGCCGCTGTGTACCCGCTGCTATTTATCCGAAACTGCCATCCGCTGCTGTTTATCCGACGCTGCTATCCGCTGCTGTTTATCCGACACTGGTATCCGCTGCTGTGGATCTGCTGCTGTTTATCTGCCACTGTGGATCTGCCACTGTTTATCTGCCACTGTGTATCTGCCACTGTTTATCTGCCACTGTGTATCTGCCACTGTGTATCTGCCACTGTGTCTGCTGTATTGTTGAGAGTGATCAAGTACAAAGAGAGAGATTGAATTATTTATTGTACAAAAGCGACTATCTACCGAACCATCTAATGGTAGAATCCATGCCTTTATATACCTAAGAAATTTGAAGTTCGCTGGAGATGGTAGAGTGGCTCCAGCAGTGGCGAATGGCGGGTGGCGAGTGAAAATGACTCAGTGCATTCTCCAATCCTTTCTAGCAGCTTCGATGGCATTCTAACAACTTGTAGGTCTTCGGGATAAATCCTGAGTCAACATGTGGATATCCGCCACTGTACCCGCCACTGTATCTGACACGCGCCACGTGGCAAGTTTACCCGACCAATGAGAATGCTTCGAGCGAACAAACCAAGTGTATAACTATTAGACGAGCGGACAAACCAAGTGTATAACTATTAGATATGCATCTAAACTACCACCGTAGGCGTGCGGGACCCATAGGGACTATCCATTCCATTTCCAAAAACTTTTTGCTGCGATGAATCGCGTACGAAATTTCATGGCTACAACAAAATTCACGAGTATTGTGCATACTATGAAATCAAGCCATATAAAGTGGGTTGGGCGGGCAAATTTTAAGTCCATATTCCATGTTAGCAAATTCATGCTTCTAAAGTGAGGAACCGAGTGGCAGCCTCAAGTTTTTGACAATGGAATACATGTGGATGTGCAAAAAAGTTAGAGCGGGGCCTCGAGTGGAAGTCCATGAGTCAAGCTCCCGAGTTCACTTCGGTGGTTAGCTCTAGCCATGACATTTGGCTTTAGAATTCTGCCCGCACAACTTTGCCCAAAGTATGGAGTTACTACCCAAACATAATATACCCTCTATAGTTAGATCAGCAGTGCACCAGCCAGCTCATTTAACAATTAGCTACTAATAATACACCTTAGTGATACTGTCTCTGAAAATATTTGACTGCATAATTATATTTAATGTTAGATTTGGACGCGAGGTCAACCGTCCCCTCCGTCCGGAATCATTGAGGACGGAGACGGAAACGGCGCCATCTTTTTGAGGCTGGACGGGCAAACTTACCTACATTTTCCTATCTCTATCTCTCTCTCTCTGTATGTGTGTGTGTACGTATTAACAACTGAGTTTTTGTTTTAATCATTCTGCAATCACTCTAACTAGAGTAGAAACAACTGAGTTACTGGGTGGTGGAACTGGTTTTAACTTGTACGTCCATCAGGTCCAGGGTTGTACTATAAACCAAGAATCTTCAAATATACCTTTACTAACCTTTGCCATTTGCCAGTTGACACTCTCGCCTCCGGATATTCAGCATATCCTGTTACAGATGTACATAAGTCGGAGCCCTAGGGTTTGTGACTGCTCTTTTAGACTTTGCACTCTATTCTTTCTTCCCTACTATCTTGGATCTTTAGACCTGCACCTAGCCATTGTACCATAGTCAATGCACACGGTACTCCCCATATTGTAACATATCCTGAAGGTCGCGCAGCGAGTGCTAATCAGTGACGATAGGTGATGGTTCATGATTCACCCTGGAAAACCTTCAGATACTTTCATATCACATCTAAAGCTACCTAGCTTTATGGCAAAACTCCCATCACTGCTTATTTCCAGGCAGAATCTAACGGATGGTTGAGAACTTAGCTTGATTTTAATGAATCCCAGATTACGGAGCGGCATAACATCATCCCCAGTTTACTCCTTAGCCTACCCAGATCGATCGATATCACAAGAAAAAAGCTATATACAGCAAAAAAAGTACTTAGTTAAAGGCTTAACAGGTTAATGCAGTAGTTAAAAAGGGTGAAGCGTACAAGGACTCTACGGTACCTATGTTCAAGTTCTACAAAAGTCCCCATTGTATCTGTTAGGGAGCAGGGTTTAGCAAGCTGACCAGAGTCTTAGTATAATTAATGCTAGAAAGCAGTGGAACAGTAAAAGTTGACTGGTGCGGTTTGACTCCGGAGACACAGCAACACATGTGTTGCATATCCGGTGGTGGCAAGTGACTCGGAGTGGCGGTGACTCAGGGTGGCGAAGCGTCAGAGTTTTCCCTGATATTTCTCTGTATATAAATCAAGTCTTTCTCCTTCTCTCCTTCTCTTCTTCTCTTCACTGTATCATAGAATCTACACACACAGTTCTCCCCTAAGTACTATAGCAACAACATGGGCGCGCATCCCAACGGATGATATCCCATGAACGAGTACCATTTCTCTACATATCCATTTTTCAATGTTCCTACTTCCCTGTACAAAAAATCCGACTTTCCTCTCCCTATGTCCACGTAATAGCCTATTTCTTCACGCTTCTACACTGTGCATGCTTGACATCCACGTTGTGTTGAATCGGGTGTTAGGTCATTACCATACGTTGAACTCACTATTCGAGCTATGGCTAGCGATAATCAAAGTATGACGTCTGTCGGCGAACTAGCAGGCATGTTTTTGTTTTAATCATACTGTATTCACTCTACTTAGAGTATGACAGCCCCTTACTCCCCTCCGCCTCCGGGCTGGCCGGCTAGATGGCGGAGCTCCGCTCCTGCTACCCGTCGTCCGCTTCTGACAAAAAGAAAAGCATCGGAAAGTGATCTGTAAGCTACAAAGGAAATGTGATGAAATCAGGGAGAGCCCGCCGGCTCTTACTCCTCCGCCCGTTGCCCGCCGGCTCTTACTCCTACTCCTCCGCACGTTTGGGCGGGAACTTCCCGATATCGGTAGCTATCAGGAAGTCCATCACCGCCTTATCGCACTTCTCCATGGAGAGCAGCTCAGAGACTTGCACGTGTCGGCACTAGCGGGCATGTTCCACAGTTATTATATTGATAAATATGTTGCATCAGATCATAGTAATGCAATCGCACTGTCTCTAACTACCTAGAGGACATTGCTCGGGCGTAACGCCAAAAGAATTTACCCAATGAATTATAATTTGAGTCTCCGCATCTCACAAGAGTGATTCAACGGAGGCTGCATTAATTTATCAAGGGTTAGCTAGTGGCGGCTCTTTCTGATTTTGGACAGGCTATTGGTGCATTCTGGCCTAAGGCTCGAGTGAGTTAAGTACCGGTAATGCAGACGAAATTTGACGGGGAGAGGAAGAGAGGCGGGGAAGGAGCATCTAAGTGACAAAGATCACGAGCAAGTCGGCCGCTTAGTATTCCAGGTGTCATTCACTAGCATCGCTCATGTTCGAACGTTCTACTTAGCACTCTAGTCATACCTGGAGGACCGACATACTTTGACTGACCTTAGCCACGGCCCTACTCGACGAGATATGCATTTCCCGAAAACTAGAATCCGAGGCTCAGATAGCTGGCGATGAGAGTGACAGAAAGCGGTGGGCCTAAATTAATGTGTACTCTGATTTTGAATGTTCCATTTGATTCCTCCGCGGCTGGATATTTAGACTAACCTTCAATAGGTATACGTCGATAAAGGCTTTTCATTAATAAGACCTTAATAATTCTCTCATCCAAAAAGGAGGGCCCGTAGATATAATGATCTGTTGTGTTTTCTGTTGAAAGTACTGATTGCTAGAAGCTTGTATTCTCAAGTACAGGTACATTCATAATCTTATATACGGCGTGTAGAGTATGCCTTGTACGCATGCATGCGCACTCAGCTGGCATCTCCAGCTGAGTCTGGAATGACCATCATAGGGAATGACCATCATCTTATCTTAGGGAACAACCATCATCTTAGGGAATGACCATCATCTTAGGGAGATTATGCATCAGCCCAACTGAAGCCATACGCCAGGGAGGTGGACCATATATGCAACATTATCCATACTTTTGGCGCTAGTGACACATGGTGACGGACAGGGGCAACTAGAGTACAGTTGTCGCGCTACTATACCCCGCTTCGAATTGCATACACCTGCAGAAAATAGCCGAGGCCTTCTTTCTGCTGTTAATAATAGTCTATTGATCCGCAGCAGTTCAATTGGATTTTAGGTACGATTTTAAAACGTATTTTATACGAAAGTTAAGCGCAATGTATTTAAGCCCTACCATTCTATTATATTATATATTCGACTTTACTACAAGTTAACATGTTTAGCTGAAATGCTACACATTGTAGGTTCGCTCTCGATTGTGCAATGTGGTAACGTCAGGTGGCTTTTATTGCGGGGTACTATATGTGTATGCTCTTCCGCTGTAGCTTTGTTCATCCTCGCCAAATTTCCTATATACACACATCCTATCTCACCCCCTGTCCTTTTGTTACCCACAAACTGCCACCACTGGCGGGCAACTAATCTATCGCCACCTCGGGCATCCCCCAGCGCAGCTTCTCTTCTGGCAGAACACTAAAGTTCTATCTCAGTGCGAACCGAAAACGCACATCCGCGGGGTGCCGCCGAAGCGGGACGAGATGCCTCACCCTGACTAACGGATCGTCACCTTTTCCACAAATTTTTCGATCCCGCCCGATGTGGCGATCGAGATCTTCGAAACCACCTATCACCTTCATAGTGCAATTCTTCGTCACTGCTCGGGCTTCTTTGATCGTAACCTTTCGGCTGCGTTGTGGAACGAAAACAATATGGATTCGGGCCGGAATGGGATTAAGTACAGGTATCAACTTGAAGTGAATAGGGAGAATCTATACCGCTCCATGGTAGAGCTAGTCGTTTCCAGTGGATGGGAAATAGAGGAAACGGCGAAATTGTGGTGGGAAACAAATACAACCAGTGGACTAACGATTACTGGTCAACATAAGATGAGATGGATGCGAAGGTTGGATGGGTATGACGCGAATATGAGCAGCGACTGGTATCGCACCAGATATTCCGAAATCGACTTATCACGCCTCAAATTCAGCTACTCTCAGCTCTTCTCAATCTACTACCACAAACCCCTACAGATCACAAACGACTTAATGATACACGATATCGAGAAAGTAGGCCGACTCGCTGAGGCCTACGGCAGCCTTCCGGCCATTTCTGGTGCGATTCATACCGCGCTTTTCAAGTGGTTATTGATCGGGGGTAATATGGGCTACTACTGCGATATTGTGATTGATATCGCTTGCCAAATACGGAGCGCAGAGTTTTTCAACGAGGCCTTTGTCCACCTTGCTAGCCAGTGGCGGGCATATAGTCATCCATGCTTTGGCTTTCCTCGCGTTATCAAGGATCATGCCCTGCAGGAACATGTCCGCATTCAAGGACTGAAGGAGCGTGCAGACAGAAAATTTGCTTACTTCATGACTGCTGCTGCACTTGCAGAGTATAATACGGACCGATACGCGGCGAAACTGGAGAAGACAACACAGCGCGAGATTGAGACTGCGTTCGAGCAGCTGGGACAGGGCGGAACAGAGGGGGATTTTTACAGGAGGATCTTTAATATCTCAGGACCTTGGGCAGACCAATATTTGAAGCCGCTGGTAGCGCCGCTAGTGGTGTGCAATCTGAAGCTGAGTCAGAAAGAGTACCGCCATCTGACATGTGCAAAGTTTGAGGGCGAGTATCCGTGGGTGAACGTTGAGGAGGATCAGTCAGTAGCTGAGACGATAGGTGGAGTTTACTAAGGGGTACGTACAATCATCACGGTCTGGCTTCTGGTTCAATTGGAATATCGGGGCCAGCAAAATATATGAATACTCATACTCTAGATAGCGTAAATGCAGTATGAGTAAAACAAAAAGATATATGAGTACTTGGGTATGCAAAACGAAATAGGGATGCTGGGGTGTGGAGATTCAGCGGGGAATGTGTTGAGAAAGCAGGTGTGAAATCTACTAAGTGTTTCCTGCGCTGGCTATGGTCATGTGAGCTTAATTACGTTCCCAATCTCGTGCTGAACATCTCCGATTTCACCTTTTATACCCGAGTAGATTACTTTAGAGCCATCTAGACTCCCAGCGTACCACACTCTAAAACTAGAGGCGTGTTTAAACCCGACGAAAACCAATTTACATAATCTTTCATTCTTCCATTATACATAATGTCCACTCCCCGGACCTCAGCGAAAAAAACAGTTTAAAGTCCGCCAAGTACACTGAACACTGGATTGTATATTTTACATCAAGCCACATTCCTGCTGTGGTTGAGGGAAACTTTCAAGATTGGTCAAATAACCATGCAAAGAGGTATGAATTTATTGTAGTTTTATCATTGCCTATTGAGGTTAGAGAGAACCTATATTCCAAGTTTTACATCAAGTTGACAATCTAATCCACGTGATCATGAGCAGCTTTTTCATCACCGTTATCCTGCCCAGTAAGCCACTTCCACCATCGCCACAATCGAGCTCGCTCCTTCCAAGTTACCCAAGCAATATCGAGACCTATAATGACAGCTCCCACCACAGGAATTGCAGTAGACAAAGTCACGCCAGCACTTTGTAAAACGGCGAATAAGCTACCTGCGGCAACTGAGCCTATTGAAGAGTGCCAGGCCGCAGCGAGAGATCCTGCAGACCAGCCTCGTTAGTACACGCAAGCCCGTATATTCATACATATTCTTGGAAACACACCGGCAGCTATGCCTTTAGATGTAAATCCTGCTATAGCAAGCGGATTACACATCAGAAGGATTCCGAGACAAAAGAAAAAAATTATCCATTTGTGCTTCTTGACGGTCCCCCACAAAGCTTTCCAGAACTCTGCAGAGCCGATATATTGGATGTAACCGTAGAGGTCATTTTTTCTAGCGAAATTGATGCCTTTGTGGAAGGTGCTCCCAATAACACCCTTGCATTTCCGAAGGAAGGCAATGATGAGCTTTTGGGGATTTCGGTGACGGAGGTAGTTGATGAGCTTGGCTAATATGCCTTCATTGAAGTCGGGTCCATAGCTGGTATCAGCCATCTTTAGGACGGGTTTAGATGCAGAGTTGAAGTAGCGTGTCGGCGGTGATAACGAGACAATCAGACGCCTACGAGGGTCCGGTGGTTTGCAGAGAGAGCGAAAGGCAGGAATGGGACTTCTTGTATCCCTAGTCTTTAAATAAGCAATTAGTGAGTACTTTACATTCCGTTGATCAAGCATTCCTTTAACCATTCAAATGCCAGGTGGCGCCAATCAACCGCAGCGCTTCGAATTCGCCTTGTCCCAATGTGTTCCCTGCCTCTCTTGCAGCCGGAATCAGGGACAGCAGCCGGGGACCTCACCACCCAAAGTCAAAAGAGTCAGTCTTTGATAGGACACGCACAAAAATAGCGATTCGAGCGCGATAATATCACCCATGTTCGCCTGCTCGCGCACCCTCATTGGCGGTGACATACAGTGATGGACGAGCCGCGGTTGCCTCACTGACACTAAGTTCTCAACTACACCGAACCCATCCCGCATGATGTGTGTAGCAAGTAAGGACGGTGTGGATATCGTTTGAGGCCGAGGTACGCCTAGGAGGGAGTTCCTAGGAAATGATGCACCTGCAACAAGTACCGGAGGATTTTCTATCTTCTGCCACAAGGAATGTTAGGTATTGTGTAATGTGAAACTAAATGAGGAGAGGGAGGGTCGGGATTGGGTTTGTACATGTGACAGCGGCTGTTGCCATTGATCAGCACATAGGCGGCTGCGAAGTTGTTACTATATCTAGAGTAAGTGAAACCTATTCCACCTTCCTCAAGCGGGGTAACAACATTTTTGTTATCAACATTCCCCGCCACACCTGATCGTATAAACGAACTAATTAGTACGCATAAACGCGCTTATGTGGGCTATCTACCGAGAAATGGATGCAAGGGTCATTGATATTTACACATACTCTTGCCAGCAGCTGGGACGAGAATATTAAAGTTTCGTGGGGGTGTGCACTAGGTATGACTGATGGACGACCCCTTCACCACACATTTGCTGGAATCTCGTCTAAAATTAGGTTCATGACATAACTAATCACTCGCAAATTCCGGTGGTGATGATTTTACTTTGAGACAATGATTGTATTGTGTAATGAGCTAGTCTTGGCTCTCGTGTGAGAAGATATGAACAACTGTAGAAAGCAGTCACGCACACAAACAGGATCTTCTTTGTTACATGCAACAGATGAAAATCTGTGGTTATTGCATGTTCGCATCAAGCCCACTTATATCCAACACTATCATCCCAGATTTGTGTGCGTGAACCAGAGTTCCAACCGTACAGTATCCCCCCAACGAGTCGGAGCATACATCCACTTAAATCAATGCAATTCATATCGGGTATTTTCTGCCATTCCGGACGAGTAGAAGAGCTCCAGCTAATCTGAAGTCACCTCAGAGAACATCTAACCAGTGGTGAAAAAGGAACTATAGTATCCAGGGAATAACAAACAACAATCACCCACAAGTACAACCATTTCTCGCTCGAATTAATTTACTCATACTCAAGCTCAAGCTCAGACCGCGGCCTGCAGACATCACTACCCTCATGTTATCCCCTGCCATAACCAATTATCCACATATACTGCAATTATTTTTATTACCTATCAGTCAGGAAAGATCTCAGTCTGGTAGAAGTAAGATGTTTTTGGCCTCGGGCATAACTCTGCTCTACCAGGGGTGCTGTGTTGCGTGGTTCACCTTGCAGCGGGAAATCTTAGGCTCATACCTAGCACATTCCACCGGTGACGCAAAGAGGTAAGGATCCGGTAATGAGTCTGCCTACTCGCACAAACAACGAATCACTGATTGTTGAGTTACAGCGACTCTCCACTTTTGACTCGCCAGTGAATTTGGTGCCTCAGTTAGCGCCGTCTCCGCGCATGAATGTTTTGAGTGCTGTCTCCTGTATATTGTGGGTGGGTGGGGGGAGCGAATCATTGTGGATCTGCACAATATTGCTGGGAACCGATGAAAGTGGGAGAGACAAAGGTATTAATGTTGACTACCCAGTACACGAAAAAGTGTTTGAGCTACAGATATCGTAGTTTACCTTTCGCGCGAATAGCAGTTTTTATTCCTTTCAGTAGATGTATCTCAAAATCATCTTTCTATACCTACCGTGCCAAGGGATGTGCACTTCTTACCTTGTCACTATACAGAGCGGAAGAACCTAAAACAAATAAACGGAAGTAACTCGAGAGGCTCGGTTCTTCCGTCGTGTGCCTTTGTCGCCAAATGCACGATCAGCCTATGAAATAAATTCCGAGTAACACCAGTGCAGTGATCGCATGGTTAGACAGTTATCCACACCTCAAGTATACAGAATAAACTATTTCCACAAGGACGGATGGCAGTCAAAACCCACTCCAACAATTAGATGCAACACCAAACAAAACTCTCCCAACATAACCATAGTCCCCAGCCATCTTCGGTCCTTTTCACCGATATCGTTCCCATCCTACGCCATCTGCGCAAGCAAAAACGCCCCTACACTCAATCCAGCCATAATCCACCCTATGCCAGGGATAAGAAAGCCCCCAGTCATTCCCCAACTCTGCAAAGTAGCAAATAAGCTACCAGCTACAACATTACCGATTGATGCCTGCCATATCGCGGCCGCAGATCCTGCGGAATTTATTAGCCCATGTTTCGCGGGTTCACAGACAAACTCACCAGCAACTGGACCTAGAGGTCCAAATCCCGCAATAGCCAGCGGATTGGACAACACGATGCCGCCGACACCCGCGAGAGCAGCAAGGCTGGAAGGAGAAACCTGTTGGGCCATGTCTAGAGTAAAAATCGGGGTGCTCGTATGAGGTAAAAGGTGGATTCGAGAATTGGATGCTTGAACAGAGGACGGTATGCTTTGGGTGCTTAAATACTTGTACTAAGTACATTCCATTCATCACGTATACCCATGCTAGCTCGCACCTGTTAGCGCCAGAACTTGGCATTCCTCTCCCCGATAAGTATTCCCCGGTTTTGCTGCAGCGGAATGCGGCACAGCCAGTCAGGGATTCGACAATCCCCCTCACTACGTACACAGAGACATATTTCAACGAATTATCGATCGATGAGTCATAGTAAATCGCCGTTCCTAGTAAGCTAGATAATGAGGCAAGGCATCTGCACCTGGGTGGCGGTGTGCTGTATGTGATATATTACATTCCAGAGCGGGGGAGAGCCTCTGTGCGGTGACCACCCACAAAGCACCCTGCAATAGAAGAGTTGAGAGGTATATACTGGCTGGATATATGTATGCAACATCATAAGCGCTCAACTGAAATGGGTGATATTCTATGAATGGTGTGCTGTCCCTGCTTATCTGTAAAATAAACAACACTAATGTCTTGATGTTACCACCCGCAATACCGCTCTCCCCTTGCTGTAACATTCTTATCCAGAAGAACAATCGCGAGTGATAGTAAGTGATGAAAAGTGGTGGATTATGACTCATTGGCCGAACTACTGATTACTTGATACCACACATACGAAACCGTCTGGCATGTAGCAGTTCGGTAATGGAACTTGTTGGACGATTGTATACGTTGCTGTATCTCCAGATTGCTACGCGGTATTGTACCGCCCTACCCCTGGCGCAACCCTTATCACCCTAACTCCCTATCTACAATCCCTACCTATAGCTTCACCTCCCCTCCTCCCGCAACCTTCAACGCCCTCCCCACCTTCTCCACCAGTAGTGCAGTCTCCTCAATCCCCACACTAATCCGCACCAAAAACTCTCCCACCCCATACTCTGCCGCCCATTGTAGCTCCTTCGGATGTCCCAGAATCGTATAAAAACACCCCAACGTAAAGTCCGTCCCCAGACTCGGTCCCTTTGCCACATCGAGACTGTCAAAAAACCTCCTCGCAACCTCATCCTGATGAAAGACGATGCTGAGAAGGTATCCGTTCCCGCCGCCTGGTTTGAGGTATGGGGTTAGGTCGGAGCCAGGGTAGTAGACTTTTTCCACCAGCGGGGAGGAGGAGAGGAGGGAGGTGAGTGTAGCGGCGTTGGTGTTCATGCGAGCGACGCGGGTGGCAAAGTGGGATGAATTTTGCGCCATGATGAGGGCGTCGTGGGGGTGGTAGGTATCGTGGAAGGTTGTGGTGAGGTGCTGGTGGATGCGGGTGTGGTGCGGGCTGATGGGGTTTACGACGATACTGATGAGAGTGTTAGTAAGTACCGCAAGAGGGGAAGGAAGGGAGGGATATTCCGAAGCGGCGGGGCGGACTCAGCGGGTTCAGGCGGTGACGTCATGATATCGCTAGAACCTGTGTGAAGGCACAAGCCTAGGAATTGGATGGCCTAGGTGTCGATTTCATAGTACTCAAGAACCAGTTTAGTTGACACCACCGGATATGTCGTCTGGCCATTCCAAGTTCCCCACCCACCCAACCACTTCAACCCCGGAATCATATACGTACCTTCCCCCCATAACATTCCCTTTCCCACTATACGCCTTACTCAAGCTCGTCACAATCACATCCACATATGGTGTAACATCCACATTCACGCACGTAGCAAGGGTGTCGTCAATCACGACGGGGATGCCATGTTTCTGTGTGAGTCTTCGGATACGTTTCAAGTCGGGGGTGCGCAAGAGCGGGTTGCTAGGAATCTCGCACCACAACGCTACAAACTCTTCCCCCTCTTCCAGCTGACGTTCGAGGTCGTCAAGGTCGGAGGAGGTGCCGTGGCCGTAGAAGAGAGAGCCGGGACCCCACTTAGAGAGAATTTTAAGGGTGTCGGTGTACCCGAAGCCGAAGCAGATACTCTTCCGGGGAGTGAGAGATAGCGAGAGGAGTGTGCGGTGGAGGGCGAAGATAGCGGACATGCCGGAGGGGTAGAGGAATACGTCTGCTGCGTCGACCGTCACAGTGGGGGTTGAGGTTAGAGACGCGATGTCGGTGCGGAGGTGTGTTTTCGCCGCGTCGCCTTCAGAGATCTTTAGGCTCTCCCAGGTGCCGCGCTCTAGCGACGGCAGTGGGTCGTATAATTCGTTGGACTGCGGGATTTCCTGAAGCAACCCCCTACCCCACAGCCCTCTCACAACCCCCACCAGCCGCGTCGACACCCCCTCCCCCGTATGCTGCCAAAACATCCTCGCCCTCTCTTTCTCCGCGTCCTTATAGAACACCGCATACACCGTCGCCCACCTCCTCCCCCCTAGCGCCACCACCCTCCCCTCAGCCAGAAACGCAAGACACCGTCCCGCCGTCTCCGCGCTCGGAAACAGCATTGCCTGCTCCCCGAGGGCGCCATATTTCTCTACTATCTCCTCGGCGAGTGCGGTAATGGTGGGGTGAATAAGGAACCTGCAACGTTAGCGGGGGAGGAGCGGGGGAAGAGAGGTGGGGAGGGGAGGGAGGAACCGTGGGTAGCCGGAACGAAGCTGGGAGAGGACCCAGGGGGCACGCGAGCCCCAGGCTTTTGTTGCTGCGAAGGTGGGGAGGGAAACAGAGATCGCATGGGGGTCATTTGGGGGGATTGGGCGGCCGAGGGGGATGGAAGGTAACATGTCGCTGTTGTGGCCGGGGACGTCAGCGGCGGTGATGCAGAAAAGTGGAAGGGAGTAAAGGAAAGGGTGTTGGTAGTACTTAAAGACACGGCTCATTTCTATGTTGTTGCATTGTAGCAGCTGATAGTGATACATACTCGATTACGCATTGAGGATCTTACCCGAACCAACGTTCACTATTCCACAACGGCTGCATACACACTCAGAAACTAGCAACGAGTTCGTGCTATTACATTCATGGTGTCCCGAGGTCACACCCTGCACAAGACAACAAATCATGGCTGACATGGCCGGATGCTGACAAGCGAGTGAGCGGCTATGTTTCAGGCGCATCTGTCACGCGTCCCATCCCGCCCTCACCTTCGGCGCACTTGCGCGGGAAGTGTTTTTCGTTCTGCTTGCGGCAACACCCTCTGCGATATCGTCATCGCTCGAACCTTATTGATCGTACAAAATTTGGGATCGGTGCATCAGTGTCACTTCGCCAATCAGCCCTATGTAAGCAGTTGGGTTCAAGCTTTTGTTAGTGGCATCTCACTGCATTTCTTGGCACTGCCAGTGAATGCAATTAAGAGATCGACCGATGCTCACCACAAAAGGATAGTCCTCGCGGTCATCTTGGCTTTCAGGATCTGTTGCAGGGGTTCATAGCGTAGGATTTTCAGCTGTGCTACGTAGCTGATGGGGCGCGTGATAATTGACTATTAGAGGTAACTGAGGTCCAGGTCTTCCGTCTACTCTATAGTTATGGCGCCAGCAAACGTCTGAAAACTACAAAATTTGGGGATAGTGTACACTCTCTGCCTTATACAAACACTACAGGTTTAATTTTCCTACCGACAAAGCCTGCTAATTGTCACCGTGCCTGATTGGAAATAAGATATTCTAGCGCCGCTGGGTTGTTGACTACAAGACTACAACAACGGTAACGTTGGTGGGTGTAGTTTGGTTTCCTTCTAGGACAGGTGCTGTAGCGGAACATCGTCATGATAGGTGGAAAAGTAAAAAAGTAACCTAGCCGAGTGACAACCTAAAATTAATAAAACCGCCTCCCACGAGACTCGAACCTAGCTGCACAAAAGAGACCAAGAACATGGTTAATTACCTTGAGAAGACAGCATAAACATTAAACATTATGCCATGTAAATACCGTGCTGATGAAAGTAATAGACCACGTCGCAAGGCCTTTGGCAAATCTAGTATGCCCCATTTTTGTTTGACTCATTACATTCCTTGTTTGGATGTCGGTCGCAAACTTAGCCACTAAACGACCAGGAAATGCACAGCTTGACACGATCGACCACAGGGCTAACAAAGTGTAACAAATTAAAGAAGACTAACGTGTAGGGGATAGCTGCAGGTAAAGGCAAGGTGATACCGAGGAGAATAAGAGCAGAGGGAGGGCTGAACCCAACCCGCCAAAAAGCCAAGCAAGATAACGAACTGCATAAAGCAGACGGCAGTAGCTGGCCACGTAAGCGCTATCTACTCCAACATAGTTAACTACCTTGCAAGACCTTTCGATTATTATCGGCAGCTATCACTAAAGCACTTCAAATGGGTATCGACCCTAACCTGCTTCTATACAATACCCGGTTGATTCAACAACCCCAGATGAGTAAGTTTATTAGTAGTACTTATAATCCTAGTATTGTTTCCGACTACCCTTGTCATGTACATTTTACTGCGCAGTTCGCCTTGTGCCCGTGTTCTTGATCTCCCCGCACGGTGATACAACGGGAGCAGTACCGGGAGAGACTCGAACCCCCGCCACTCAAAAAGATTAGCAAGGTCTCACCTCTCGCTCGAGTGTGGGGCCGCCGGCCCTGGTAAGGGCCATCTGCTCAAGCCGAGGTGACCACCTAACCGATCGGTTTCATCTTCAGTAGTCAAATTAAGTAGTGGGTGTGTGTTACTGCAAGTTACTTAGTCGCGGCAGGCATGGATGCATCTAAATTCTCGTGGCCACGAAACCATCTTTATAAATGAACGCAGCGAGCGGCATTAGAAAAACAGCGACTCAAGTGAGACTCGAGCGGTGGTAATTTGACCAACCTCGCACCACAACTTAACCTTTCGAAAGCTAGAAGATCAGCTCCAGCGACAACTTACCTGTTGCATCAGAATGTGATCTCCTTGCCTACTTGTGCCATACCCTTCATACGGCAGTAGTAGGACAGACGCAAAGGTTACAACAGAGTAAAAAGATACAAAGGGAGAAGCAGCGAGAGAGACTCGAATCTAAGCTATCTAGCCTCCCAACAATCAAAAAATCAGCCCTGCGGTCACCTTTGTTCGAGGAGACGGCGTAGAATGTGGTAAATGCAGTCGGCTCAAACAAAGGCGGCCACCTGGCCGATAGGAATCATATTCTTTTGCAGCATGTTAAGTGGCGGATGTGAGTCACCCGGACGATTCGGGGGTGCGGGTATGCTTTTCTACTACGTGCTTTTGTCATTCATCAATATATACAATAGAGAGTCGAACCAGTGCCACCCAAAGAGCCAAATGATCACACTTCGACTTGAGCTTGCGATGTAAACGCTACACGCTAAACTGAAGGTGATCACCTTACCGCAGAAACATATTCTGGTATCGGTGCTAAGTCGTGGATATGTGTTACTGTGAGCGGTGGGAGGTGCATATATGCACACCCGTCAGTCATCAAAGTTGTAGGAACGTAGGCAGGATGTGTGGGAGAGCAATTATACAACCCCACAAAAGAAACAGCGAGACTCGAACCACCTGCCAAAAATGACCCCGGCACCGATCGTTATGTTGAACCTGCGGCGACAACACGAGAGCGTAAACGCTGCCTGTTCAACCGGAGTCGGCTACTGGACCCATGAGAATATACGTTGCGTCCAGCTATTTGAGTGGAAAGATGTAACTAGGGTGGTGTGAGTCACGGGGTGCGGAATGTACTCCATATAAGTTTTAGTGAGTCATACATATATACAGACAGCGACACTGCTTTATAGTTTCGTTGTGTAACATTTGGAGTTAAAAGTCAACCTGTCACAAACACAGCCTTATAAAGAAATACTCACTATAAACGGAAAAACATCAAGTCTCGAACCCTCCACATAAACAACCAAAAGCCAGAGCAGGCACCCTCGGCCAATAACTAAGTGGGCGGCATAAATCTATTTCACACAACCGAACACGGAATTACTGGTTACAATGTGATCAATGCGTGAAATCAATTAGGCATTCAGTGTAACAAGGGGATGCGGGAGTGAAGGCAGCAGCAACAGCAGGACTCGAACGCACCACAGTCAAAACAAAAATCAAAGCCGGAAATCTCGCGGTATTCTACCGGGAGCTAAGGATGAGGCTGGGAAAAGCCGCAAGCTCAACTTTAGACGACCGGGAGACTGCCGGCAGTTATGGAGCGGGTACATGAATTATGTTCCAACGGTATGCCCGTGTAACAATGGGAGGAAGTATTTCTAGCTGTGAGCACGGCGGAGAGGTACTTCGCTAGTTACGGGTGCATAGAAATTTCGACTTGGGGATATCTCAGCTGCGGCTTGCGGCGTCAATAGTGTCTGTTATCTATTTCAATTCTAGAAATCTCAATACTCATGGCTCTCACTCTGAAATTATAAAGAGGTCATCTGGCATAGGTTAAAATAAGGTAGAGTACTTAATAGTTAAGTTGTAAAACTTTGCTACTGGGGGGCATGCACAGTGTAACGGCAACGGACAGAATGGGGGAGACGGAACGAAGGTAATGTGGCGAATTATCGGTAAAATTAAATCTCCCTAGCATGGGTCAACCATGGCTATGGGACACGGTTCGTCTCGCAATGCTAATCCATTGAATGAACATTCGCTTAAGATTACTCTACGTCGGGTAATGAATCATGGTTACTGCAATATGCATGCATAGAATTATAAGGTACTTTGTGTAACATAGGTAAGTATCTTCTGGCGGTGAACACAGCAGAGGTACTTTACCAATGACAGGTACATACACAGAAATGTAGGAATATAGGAACATGATCTCTTCGACCTAGAACATCTTAGCTGGCAGTGGTATCTTCACAACCATGGTATAAATTATCAATCTATCGATTCCTACAGCATTTTAACCCCAGAAATCTAAACAATTAAGATCTTCCACTCTGAAACCGTAAAGAGATCATCCAGGGTATCCTGCAGTCTGGTTATAAGACTCCACTATTGGGGTGGTCTGCGTGTACACTGTGATAGTATCAGACGACGCGGTGAAGACGGAACGAAGGTAGTATGTAGTATGGTGATACCGTCGATGAGTCTCATCGGCAATCACTGTAGGGCAAAATAGCTTGGAATGCAATCACCCGACATGGGTCAATCATGGCTCTGGGTCGCAGCTCGTCCCGCAGTCAGATGATTGGAATTACAACCTGTTAAATGAACCTACAGTTGAGATCATGACACCTACAAGTTGTCGAGTGATGGTAATTACTGTTTATTGGGATCTTTCCGCTGCAGTAGTATGAATTACTTTGTAGTGGATGACACGATATATCCCAATCGAAGCAGATCTGTTTTATCGCCACCGGCCACGAGCTATTTTCCCAGACAAACCCCCGGAGAAGGACAACTTTAAGCTAAAGCATTAACAAAGTTTGAAAAAGGTGTGAGAAAGGGCATATCCCTCTTTGAATAAATATAACTACGTTTCTTACTACAATAACGCATCGCATTACCACATGACCTCACAAAACAAAAGAATTAGGTGACAAACTTCACCCCTTACCACATGCATCCTTTTTCGTTAATCTTCTGGGACCCCTCAATCCGTTTTCTCCCCCCTCTGACTTTGCACTCCAAGGTACCTCATCGGGTCCTCCAACCCCACCTTAAACGACTCACTCCTCAGAAACACTCCAAGTACTGCCATAAGCAACCCCAAATGCAACGTGATAACCCCCAATACAACCCCAATCCCCCGAAATTGTCTCGGGATCTCATGTGTCTCAAAGAAACTCACCGTCACATTTCCCGCCACGTCAGAGATACTCAGATAGCTAGCGTAGTGAGAACCAAATACGTACGTTACAGCTGATTCCCAGGCCAACGAAAGTGTCCCAGTATCACGGAAAGCGTTAATAAAAATTGTCTCCACCCACGGATCAAAAAAACTATTCTCGTGATCCCACTCTAACTGCTGGTTTGGACTTGAGGCACCAAGACCGCCGATCGACAACCGCGTACCTGTGGGCTTCTCAAAGCGCCGGTATATTGTCTGCCGGACGAACCAGCGGTCCTGAAGGGTGCGTCGATTGGAAGAGGAGAGAGACAGAATGCCACGATCGCGAGCAGGTTTTTTGATCAGACCGTCAACGCCGAATTGTTTCTGGATAGAGCTAGGATCATAGCCTATTTTGAAGAATCGGAGAGTAATGTTGTCACGCTCAGAATCTTGCCATTGAAGAGGTTTACGCTGCGGTTCGGGCTCGATAAAGTTGTACCTTCTATCGACGGAAATGTCGCTGGTTCCCCAGTCGGCATAGATGCCGCAAAGACTATGCTTCACTCGCAGGCCGAGGCCAGGTTGTTGTCCCAACACTGGAATTGACTCGTAATGTTGACTCAGCCATTCAGTTCCATCATATGACTGATTAACTAATCGTTGCGGCTTCCGATCCAGACGTTGCGTATCTGATAAATTGGCCCCGTCGGCGACAGGTCGAGTCGGAATTGCGACCAGAATCCACGTGTATAGATCTGCAGAAGCGATTTTGGAAGCATTTAACAAAGTATTAAGCCTCTCTGAATCTTCGACCACGCAAATCCCCATGCCGTTAATACCCAACGTACAATTTTCAATCTTTGGAAATGAAATCTCCTCGCCACCATACCGCCAGGAACTTCTTGCCAGTAGGTCATCGCCAGTGATATTTGCTAGCTGACCAGAAAACATCACCAGCCTTGTTGTGTTTGCGTTCTCACTTGCATTGCCATTCTCGTCTGTGAGAACAGCCGTAGCCTCGACAAATCTCGGCGAAAAGCAGATAGAATTGGTGAACAAAGCCCTTGCCGGTCCACGATATGATGCGATGTTCATTCTCTCTGCCTTGGGCATCGGAAAGAAAGCCCTCGTCACATTTCCAGAGTCTTTCAAGCCCCCTGCAGTTTTGTTATTGATGACAACACGATCCGTTGCATGTTCCGCAAACACCGGGTCCTCGTTCAGCCTAGACGAAAGCATGCTGCCAGGTTCTTGGATTATACTCTGAAACAGGCTGTCGGAGAAGGTATAGTTGATCTCGCGTACCGAATCTTGCCATGCACGAAGCTCGAATGGCTTAAGGTCTGAAACAAGCAGAGTCGACGAAAACTGCGACAACAGACTCCCAGCGGCCAACAACACCACCGTGATAAACACTGTTGGGTTCCTGCCGCTCTTGACCCCTATAAACAACGGGATCACAATTTCGAATGGTCCTGCGCTAGAATATTGATAGATTGACATCCAGCCGACATTGGGGCCTGCGACTTGGTTGTGTTCGATCGCTAAGGATGCGAGCATTAAGCAGATGAAGAGGACTTGGATGGTAATGCAGATCCGTAAAACCGCGGTGATAATGGTGATGAAGCGGGTTGTAAAGTTGCCGAAGATAATGCGCGCCCAAAGATTGTACTCGAATGCCATTTGTTGGACATAATTACAATATATCCAAAAAGATAGTAGTAGCACTGTGGTAAGAACTATCCCAACGGTACTGACGGCTAGAACTATCGTTTCATGAAGACCGAATCGATGGTAAAAACGATTCCATGCGGAGGTGGCGGAGGTGGTGGGGGAGGTGGCTGCAAGGAGGTTAGCGAGAGAGAAGAAAGGAGGAGAAAGGAGAAGAAAGGAGAAGAAAGGAGAGATGCTAACTAGTCATGATTTTGTTGGTAGCTGGTTTGCAGAGCTGGGAGTTTTCGATTTCGTTGCAGTCGCGCATGGAGCTTGATATGCTATCTCAACTTGGTGCTCTAACTGTCGAATAAAGGCCAAGAGCGAAATGTTAGTGGGTAAGATATCGCCAGATTTTTATCGTGTTTGCATCGTGGAGATGCATACGTATACATATGCAAGCCACAAAGAATAATCATACCACCTACAGCGTCCTCGCTACCGGACGATCACCCTCCAATCCCCAGATAACGATATCGCTCAGCCCTATTAGATTATGTTTTCCATGTGGCACATATAAAAGCAAAAGGCGATGTGGGGTACAGGTGGGATGCGGCCTCGCATGGAATAGCTGTTTCCAGGTCTACTTTCAACAGTAAAAGAATCTTTATGGCGCTGATTGCATCTGGCCGTGAATAAACTATAACGCTAAAGCAAAGAAGTAAAAAGTTCCGTAGTAATTCGCATCACTATAGAAGCCTTCTCGGCATTGCATCAAACTTCGAACCTTATTGCGAGATCCCGTGCCCGTTCTAGCGGGTTTACCTGCTCATTCTCAGTTCTCATGCTGCGGGTTAGGGTTTATAACGACTATGTCCTATCCCACACTGGAGGCACTCTACTTAGTATCTCTTCCAACTAGTACTCTAATATATACGTTCACCAACATCGCGTTGATTTTGCAACGAGGTAATAATGTGAGGTCTTCTTTTTGGGCGCGACAGTAGTTATAGTATTTTCTCATAGCCACATAATATCGTACGAAATGACTATCATCTACAAGGTTTGTGTGTTCTTTTCGAAACCCACCATATATTACCCCAAGCCCTAATCCCGAACCTCCAATGACTGGTATCCACTTACTACCAATGTCAACAATGTCACTAATGCAACCACTGTTTACATCCTGTCATGGATTGTTATACAATGGTGGCAATGACTGGAAAGAGTCCGAAAGACGTGACAGTAACACCACGAGTATACTGAAAAATTGCGACGTCACCTTCGCATCCTACTTCTTCCATAAGCCTCCCTAAACATTAGACAATCTTAAACTATTTTTACTACGTAGGGGGTTTAAAACTCGTGTTTTCACTAGTGATGGACAGGAGCCGTCTCGAGTAGGCTTGTCTCGTGAGGGGGAGGCTCGCATAATACAGATCCCCGCTCCCAAAATCTCCACTGGAAGTCCCTTTACCAGTGCACGACAGAACCCGAGTCAAAGCTCGAGCTTTTGGTTCTGTGGGCCCAGGCCGACTCGCAATTACTTTTCCTTCGAGCCCGCTCGAGATTTCAGGCTCGAGCTTTTTACTCGAGCTGACTGATCACTAGTTTTACCCTCCGATAAAATTCTACCTACACCGCCGTAGCAAAGCACCAGATCATCTATCCACCGTAATTCTGCACAGATTGTGACGTGGCCTCTCCAGGGATAAGATTCACCATCGTATTCTGAAGGAAGTGAATACTCGGGTACGATGTAAGTAGAGGTTCTGGAGATGATATGCCAAAGGAGAGGGAGGATGTCCAACTCACACTAGCGCGCCCCGCCTACTGGTGGGGGTCGAGGTGAACTGGTGACATCGAGCTCTTCAAACTGTGGGAGATCGAAGAAAATAAGTCCTTTCGTAGTAATAAGATGTCTCTATGATGTAACGAAAACGACCGAGAAACCGCGCAGAGATAGACAAGGAAAGCAAAAGGGAGAGTGTTATGAGCAAGACAACAGTATTCAGAAGCCAGGCGTGGATGAAAGGGTGTAGTCGTTTCCACCTTTAAGGCAGAGACATTAATGGCTGCTTGTGAGGTTGAACAGTAACGTTTTCTTTCGTCGGAATGCATACGCGCCGAGTGCCACCTGACGGCATATCGGTCCCTGCATATCATCTAAATCCAACCGTACCTGCATCAGAAGGGACTGCTTTAGGGTCCGCATCGTATCCGGATATCCGGAGCATTGTGTGCCACCTTGTACGTGCCTCACGCCTCATTGCCTTATGTTCGTACCACTTCGTAGTTTGCGAGTGATCGTTCTGCACCTCGAGCTCGTATCCCTTTTCGGATTTACCGAATGGAATTTTAGCGTAGGATTGAAGTATGGCAACATTTATAAATGTAGGCAGTAAAGGGACACATCAATGACCTACGGTATGGGGTCACACCACTCGACTGATGAAACTGCAAAGATATATGGCAGCCGAAAATGGTAACACCGTCAACAGAAAGAGTCCTAAAATCGCTGATAAACGATTTCAGGGCTATGGTTAATCAACGTACTATGTTACATGGACACGCAGGAAATACAGTGATGAGATTGCGAAGTGGGTGCCGCACATCTGAATACTAAACATGATCTGGTACTTCTAAAACACTGCCGTGTGTAGCCACAGCATCACCACAGTCTTACCGGAACATGCAAAAGACGAGACAATTCGTGTCATCCAAGGCAGATACACCTTCAAACGAGTCACCCGGGGGCATCAATGCATCCGTTCGTATAGCTTTGGCGCTCGTGAACATCGGCCATCAAGTGGTGGACCCTTTCGGAGAAGCTGAGCAAACACACTTGCAACTGGCTCTACGAAAACTCTATATAAGGAACCAGATCTTCCCTACCATCACCATCACCATCACCATCACCATCCGCCAACAGCGTCTGCATACACACTCTCTACATTCACAGTCATTCCTTCTCCAGTACCTACCTTCGCAATGAAGTTTTCCACCCTCGCTCCCATCTCACTTCTCGCCATTCTCGGCCTGGTCTCCGCAGTACCCCACCCTACTGAGCACCATATCAAATGCCTCGCCGAGCCCGTCACCACTAGCGAGATCATCAAGGTCTACCATGGACACGATGAAATCGAGATCACCTGCCAAACCCATGGCACCCCCCACCACGACCACCACGGCCCCCACTACCACAACCAAACCCACGGCTCCCCTCACCACAACGCCTCAATCTGGTCCAAAACCTCGGATTCCTGCTACATCCCCGCCGATCACCCCATCATCAACCCATGCCCCGGACCCCACCTCCAGCGCCGTGCCGTTCCTGGCCCCCTCAAAGACGACTACCCCTACAAAGGCAAGTGCGGAAAAGTCGACAAGTGGAACTACTACACGTGCCAGTGCACATCGTTTGTTGCATGGCGCATCAATAATCGGTTGAACATCCACTTTACCAACAGGTACAAGGGGCACAGTTGGGGTAACGCGAATACATGGGATGAAGCCGCCAGAGCATCCGGTGTCAAGATTAATAGCACGCCGAAGCCGGGATGTATTGCGCAGACGAATGCGGGGTCGGCTGGACATGTTGCGTGGGTTCATGCGGTGAGCTCGAACGGGAAATATGTTACTGTTGAGGAGTATAATTGGAACAATCCGTTGAAGTATGGTGTCAGGAAAACGCTGCCAAAGAGTAAGTTCAATAACTACATTCATTTGACGTCGACGACCTGAGGTAGGGAGGTTGTTGTGATGGCGGGAAGGGATTGGGAAGGTGGAAGTCGATGGATTTATTAGTTGAGCTTCTGGCGGATGCATCCTGTCGTTTTTGTCTACTTGTTTGATTTTTGGAATTTGTTATCGAGATAATGAGATGTTGCGCAATTATGATCTGAAGCCGCCTATAGATCCCCGTGATTCAGAAATGGCATCAATCGAATTTAGGGTCTATTCGACTGCGAATAGAGCTTTATGGCGCCGACTGCAATGGAGATAACGAAACGGAGAGTTCCGCAATAGGTCACACTGCGCAAGCTCTCTGTCGCGGATGTTCGGCCCGCTGAGAACGATCACCCCTTTCGGGGATCCCCGGGTGATAGGCCCGCTAAGAACAGCTAACCTCAAATGTAATATAGCAATCAATATTGAACCGACTGCCGGTGGGCACAGGTTTGAAGTTCTAAGCAATGTATTTTTTTGTTTGTAATCATATTGCATTCGGCCGCTTGCGGCCATGACATACATTTTCCTTTCTTTTCCTACTAGTTCTTGAATCTAACAGAGAAAACAAGCAAAGTCGTGACCCCTAACCTCTACCTTCTTCCCCTAAGAAGCAATGGATTAGTGAGTGAAGTTCCATTACGCTATGCGAGTGACTAGCTATGATCCACTGCCGTTGAGAGTATTTGCCGCAGTGTAGTGCTTACAAACCAGCGAATTTAGCCCCAGCGCATAAAACATCAATCCAGAGTTATCTTAATATGTAGAGATGGTACTATGCCGGGAGTGAGTAAATAGATGTTATTTTTAGATCCTCGAAAGCACCAATGATTGCGAAGTGGGCTTATTACCAGAGCCGCACCTTATCTTCACTATGTTTGTACTTCAAGACTGCTGCTATATTGAGCAACTGAGATCGAAGAGATAGACGTGTACCACACCCCGAGATTAGAAACAGACATATCACCTATGCACCGCTTAACACGTCGCCATCAGTCAAAGTCGTAGCTTCCCTGCCATGCACCAGCCTAATTACCATGCAACAATGCGGCCGCTGAGTGATGGTTCCATGACACAGGGGAAGCATTTACACAAACAAAATACCCAATTTATTGCTTCAAAACTAAAACTAAAACCACAAAACTCAACCTCCAACACAAACATGCCAAGCCCAAGAACCAGAAAGCAGACCAAAAAACTGCCACCTACAAAACCACAAGACCAAAAAACAAACAAAATCCCTAATACATATCCAAGCCCCCCCACGCACGAAAACCACCAAAAGTCAGCCCCTCTCCCCATCCCCATCTACCTCTTCCTGCCTTCTCTGCATCGCAAAAATTCTGAGAGCGATATCCGACTTTCACCGGCACGAAAGTCTGAAATCAGTTGATATCCTCGGGCAACTTTGAAAGCGTCCGGATATTTGTAGCTTTTCTGGTGGGAGTTTGCAGAGCGCCTTTTACGCTTTCCAGGAGAAAAGGTTGCAGATCAAATTTGGTTCACGGGCGAGTTAGGTTCTCCGCGATTTCGGAGGGGTAGTTTGTATAATAACCGATTTATTTATTGTGGTTATTTTGATAAGAAATTCCAGATGTCGGCATGGGAACCTGTTTATATGTCCCTGTTCAGCGAGTGGAAGGATGTGATTCGTCGCATAAGTGGGAGGGTCGACGGTGGTCTCAAGACAGAAGAAATTGAGGAGAGCCTCAGAATTTTGACAAATAAGTGGCTGTATAGGTACGAATCACAGACGCCAGAATAGGTACATGTTGATACTTAACGCAAGGGTTTTCTTTGGTTTGGGAGAGACATTTTCGGGGGGTCAGTCAATGTGGTGCGCATTAAACCAGTAAGGGACTTTGAGGCGGAACTATCAATGATACATGCAATGGCTGTACTACACGGTAAATACAAATACGTACCCCTCTCGAGCATGAAAATTGTAGACCAATACATACAGTACCCGATAAAAACAGTGCCGCCCTGCGTCGGGAGTCTACGCGCGCCTACATGACATACGAGATGTCCATAATGGCGGCAAAATTAAATAGATGCTGATTGATCAGATTAAATAATGCCACTAGATGCAGGTACTATAGACCTCCTGAGCTTTCGTCTCGAATGTGCCCTAATCTCGCCTCTTTTCATCTCCCACTTCCGGAGTTGTTGTTGTTGTTGTTGTTTATTCATACTGTATTCACTCTTACTAGAGTATGACAGGACCTGATATCCCCTCCGCCTCCGGGCTAGCCGGCTAGATGGCGGAGCTCCCCTCCGCTACCCTTCGTCTCCGCCTACTTCCGGAGTTGCCATATGTGCTGCATATGGTAGATCGTACGTATACAGCCCCTTTGAGTCTCGATTAGAAAGACACAATAAAGCTTCTCTATCTTACTATTCAACAAAATGCATGGTTGTTTAAGAATAAAAGGGTATGTTACCGCGATATGGTTGGCTATATTAAAGGGAAATCGAAAAAGTGCAGAGGATGGACAAAAGAATCGATTATCATCATTCAAGCATATGCGCATTCCAACCGGGGTGTATTCACATGATCGAATTACCAGCAATCCATCGATTCAAGATCAGGAACCCAAAGTCACGGTCAAATCGTAAATCTTGACATGTATCCCCCCCCCACCTCCAAAGTACCATATACCAAAATCACCGCCACCCAAACCTTAGACGCCAAAGAAACTCAAGCAATACCAAAAACCCCCAACCCAACAAAACGAAACCCACCAAAAGTCAGGCCCTCTCCCCCTTCTCACTCCTTCGCACACGCACATACCCCCCCTCCCCACCACTACTCTCACTCGGGCTCGCCGGCGGACTCAACGCCATCTCCTTCTTCCTCCTCCCGATCTCAGCCTGTGCCCTCCTCCTCCTCTTCCTCTCAGCCCTACTCCTCACCGCCGACCCCGCACCAGGCTCCAACGCCAACCCCGCAAAAACCTCCCTCCTCCTCCCAGCAGCCCCCTGGACCAAAAACCTCGGAAACAACGGGAACGGCTTCTCGCTCGCCATCTCATCACCTGCAAACTCATCCTCGGGCACCACAACGTCAAAATGTTCTTCATGGGCGGCGCGGAGTCCAGACAATTCGGCCAGGTCCGCAACGATGCGGCGGTCCGAGTGCAGGGCGGATTTCCAGAGGCTGGCCGCGTCGTTGAGGATGTCTACCAGGCGTGCCGCAAGTTCGGAAGACCTCTCGGGGGCGCCGGAAAACAGCGGGGCGAAGGTGTCTGTGAGCTTTTTGAGGCAGCTGTCGACGACGCGGGCGAAGACGCCGTCGGCTTCGAGGGCGGAGGTGGCGAGGGAGCGCCAGCGTGCTTCGTTGGCTGGGTTGAGTTTTGTTAGGGTCTTGGAGATGAGTTCGAGGTGGTCTAGCGTCTTTTTTTGTGTGTCGGGAGGGAGCGTCAGGACGCGGAAGAGGCGGTCGGTTAGGATTGTTGAGATTGTGTTCTCGGCTAGCGCCATGAGGAGGCATTTTGACCACGGGGTGTTGGTGAGGAAGAGTGGGAAGTCGCTGTCGGCTTCGGAGGGGGTGAGGAAGCCGCTGCGGAGGAGCTGCGTGCGGAGGGTCTGGGTTGTTAGTGGGGTTGGATGGGGGGGTGGGGGGACTTACGTCCGCGGAGGAGGTGGGGAAGGTTAGGGGGTGGAAGAGGTCTTTGCTTAGGGTGTAGATTCTTGTTTCGAGGGCTTGGGCTTGTGTTGCGCTAGGGGGCGTTAGAAAGGTTGTGGGGAGGGAAGGGGGACGTACAAAGCGGTTTCTACGAGATCTTGCACTCCGACTTCTTGCTGTATCCCGGCTAGCTTTGCTTCCGCTTTCTTCCGGTGTATATGCTCCGCGCTTAACAACTCCTTCGTCTCTTTGAGCTCCTCTTGCGTACGCTGGATTACCTCCCTGCGAGCTGCAAACTGCAAAACAGCGTCGTCTCGTTCCTTCACAACTTTTTCTATACTACTCTTTTGCTGTTGCTTCAATCCTTCAAGTTGATTCTTGTGCGCCGCCTGCATCCCAGCAATCTCTGTGTCCTTCGCCTTCAACTGTGCGGCCATTTCCTGCTTCTTCTCCTCCAGCTTCCCCTCGAGGTCAGCTTCCTTCGAGGCGTCATTTCTGATCGCATCAGATACTGCCTTGATTATAGCCATCATCCTGTCGCTTGCTATTGACTGTGTCTCTTCAAAGACCTTCTCCCATTGTCGCTCGTGTTCTTGGTGCTCAGCGAGCATTTCTTGCTTCTCCTGTTTCAGCCTGGCAAGTTCGGCGCGGGTGGTGCATATCTCGGAGATTTCGTTTGGAAGTTGCGGGTTGTGGTGGAGTAGGTCAGCTAGGTTGAGGAGGATGGTTGGAAGGTCGGGGGTGGGGTTGGGGGATGGCATGATGTGGGAGAGGTGGATCTGAAGGTGGAAGGGGAACATGTTAGCTTTGCTAGTCTTGAGTGGCAATAGGTGAGAGGGAAGTCACCGGAGGTGTTTGGAAGTTATGATGATGATGAAGAACGGGACGAAACACTCGGTTTAAAAGGCTTCTCTCTCTTCTCCACTCCGTCCCACATACAAGACCGACCCCCCACGTTCCACACATCTGCCAGCGGGGTTGAAACCCATGGATCTATCTAGATATCATACGTGGCCAACCACCGTAACACAACTCTCGTTTGTAAGTTGCTCCAAATTACAGCACACCCAGATATCCAAGGACAAGGACCGACGGACAGATAAAAACGGGAGCCTAATCCGCAGCACCTCTGAATAAGCAACACACGCATCCTTCCACGGCGCGGAAGATGGCGACCGAACCGGAAGTGGGGCTTCCCATGCACTCGTCTGTTCCTACGAACTCGGACCGTCGGCCGTGCGGGTGCACAGGTTTCAGATCCCACCGCGGATCCGATCTCGTACTTCTGCTGTGCAACTCGATCGGTTTTGGAAGGGGATGTTGTCGTGCCTGGTATCGTGGAATGGAGGAGTTGTTGAACAGAATCTTTAGCTATCACTCGGTCCACTGTGGTCACATTATCGAGTACTTACGTTAGTGCCCGCTATTTATGCCGCACTAATGAGCGGGACGCATTACCGAATCGCTTTGTACACTGCGCGATGTACTGGTATGTGTAGAGTAGTGAGCTATAGAGCGGGGTTGGGTAGTATACCGTGTAGTTAATAACCGTCGATATGAGGATTTCCGCACATGATCGTGAGTCATGGCTAGGGCAGGATTAAAGTGCGGGGACAGTGGACGTGTTAATTGCACTCAATGATGCTGCGTTCGAAGGAATGGAAATGGGGCAGCGGCTGCGTGGGGTGACGAGTAGAGCTTCGATCGCTCGATTGCGATAACATTCCTCGGGAGTTCGGGTCGTGTACACTTTCACATGACTTGTGGCACATAGCGATGCAGCAGTGGGGTCGGTTCCGATGTTTCGCTTGTGGAAGCAACGACACGTAGCAGTGAAGCAACGTTTCAACTCGCTTTCACCAACGGTTATGCACTTGCCACCGTTTGAATTTCGTTTGGCGTCCCGCAAGAAGAAAGTTAGAGTTGTTCCATTTAGGTTGGGTCTTGTGCATGTAGGTAGCCAGTTAAGCGAAGCGATCGCTATCTGAACTCCAACTACCATGTTGCGTTTCCAGCGGCTGCTGCTCGAAAGCCTCTTACACGTGGAAAACTTAAAGTTAAGCGGATGGGGCGGTTTACAGCAACGAAACGGAGATACGAAAAGGATGATCCATGCAGATTTGGAGCCTACGATCATCGTGTTCACAGCACGTGGGGGTTCGAACCCGAACGGATGTTTTCTACACTCGGTGTTTCAAGCACCTGAGCCAACCGATCGGTTGTATCGGAATATTGCATTCGTGTGTGCAGCCATGCCGCTGCGCCCGGTTCAGCTTCCCGCGTAGGTCGGAACCACACTACCATAAGGCCCGCCACGGATTCTCGCAACAGCCTAAAACGCCGAAGCCATTAGCTGAACCATACAAACCTCGATACTTGATGTAGCACATCCGGCTAGGGTTCGAACCCCCGGATAGCTTATATTGCAGCTGCATGGAGTACAGCAAATGTATATAATAAAGTTTAGAAGCGGAGGATGAAGTAGCCTGGCTTCAACCTGGTGTTTACAGCATGTAGGTTTCGAATCCACATCACGATGTTTCTAGCACTATGCTCTACTGTTATGCTGAGTGGCCTCGGCCGGAGTATGCGGTAAGTCTGCCCAAGCCTGTAAAACACATGCTAAGCTCGCGCAACAGCGGATCAATGAATCATCTGGGCAGTCCTCAACAGAGATCACAAGGGGTTTCATTCCCGGTGTTTACCGTACGTGTAGGTTCAAACCTGTATCCTCGGTTATGGATACCATTCTCAGCTAGCTAGGTTAAGATAACACCTCTTGTTTATTCGGCGATTTAGAGACCTCCGCCTGTTAAATAGCTGGCACCGCGGAGTTCGCCGGAATCGTGCTCCAGTGCCTTGGTGCAAGTGATCCTCCCAGGAAACTGAGGTAATGGTTACCGACAACTTCGAACATTGCGAATGTCAGACCTGGTCCAGCTTCCGCTACTGAAGATTTGGGCTTAGTCTGGCGTTTATAAAGTAGATAAAGTGCCTAGGGAGGAAGTGGGAGGTGAACGGGACGGCGGACGTCACTAGCGATCACTCGGTCAGAAATTACGGTGGACATAAACGTACGCTAACAAACCCGCCGTGTAGTTAGCAGAGAATGTATCAATGCTCTCTCAAGCTTGGGGATATTTGATTGGAAAGCGGAGACGCACTGATGACCGAACATCCGTAGTACCTACGTACCTCATTTCCGCTGAGATGGTTGTGGGAAGCTTCTTAGGCGACGGGAGTGAATGTATTAGATGCTTGCTCTTCTACTTGTAGGCTGTTGATAGAGTGAGGTGAATTCACGGATCTTTTACTGGTGGTAGCTGTGGAAAACAGAATGGTCGTGTTCAGTGGAGTCGAGGTCTTCATACTAACGAAGGAGACGTCCATTCGCAATAATAATCCAACCACATCGACCAATTGTTCCGAGCCCCTTCCCGCATTCTTGGATGTCGACGGAAACCACCACATCTACCGAATCTTCGAGAAGGGCAACACAGCATCAACAACGACGATCCGGCTAGGTGAGCGGGTACGATGCGATTCCGTAGGCTATCAGCAAGGTTGAGCGTGAGGCCATCGTATTGTACTGCCAGTCTGGTCAATGCCGATATACCCGACACTACCAGTTCGATTCGCGACAAACCTACCCCATTTCCTTCTTCCCAGCGCTGCTACTAGTCGTGGCGTAGCGGCAGCATCGCATTATTTCGCTCGGCAGATCCTAGTGCCTGTGTAACGGTCCCTGCATTTATTTCATCAATCTATCTCTAACCGTACCTGCGCCGTATCGTATCCGGTTGTTCGGCGCGTGTGCTGCCTTGCGCTTAGGCTTGTGTTACACGGAATTAACCATCGCATCCCTTTTCGGCTTGTCCGAATGAATAGTTTTGCTACAATGGAAGTGTTCCTGCATGACTGTATGGTTGAGTGTGTAAATTCTGAGTTGTACGTTATGCGCCTGGATCCAGAAAGGGTTGAGCCACCCTATTCTGGATGTCATGCGGCGAATAAGGCAATATGGTACCTGATTACTGTGACAGCTAGTGTTAAATAATTAACCGACGTCCCCATGCGCAGGAATATAGTAAACGAGGCTGTGGAGAGTGTCGCTAAATTTGACTATGTAGATTACTCCGGTGAAATAGCCGTGTAGGAACGACATTGGCACTGTCGTACCAGAGGAACATGTTGCTAGCTAGCCTGCTCGAGGCACATTCATTGCGTGGACAGCAATGAGGGATCGCCGTTCGTATAGCCCCCTAATTTTCACGCTCGTGAACATCGTCATTAACTTCGGGGGTGCCGAAACTAAACGCTTCTGAAGAGTCTGCTGCTGGTAACGATTTCCTGTATATAACTGACCTAGCTCTCCCGCAACAACATCATATCATCCGCATCAACCAGAGCAGATTCCACACACTCCTTACATCCAACCATCCAACCAACCATCCATTCATTCATTCATCCACAATGAAACCCACCATCCTCGCCCTCCTCCTCAGCCTCAGCCTAGTCTCCGCCGCCCCCTACCCCCTAATCCACACCTCCACCCTAAACTGCCGCACCAAACCCAGCACCTCAAGCAAAGCCATCAAGACCTACAACAAATCCTCCGACCTCAAACTGACCTGCCAAACCTACGGAGAAACCATCAACGGCAACAACATCTGGGACAAAACGACCGACGGCTGCTACGTCTCCGACTACTACGTCAAGACCGGAGACTCCGGCTTCGTAACCTCAAAATGTCCCGGCACCACCTCCCCCCCAACCTCCAAGGTCCCCGGCCCCATGTTAAACGACTACATCTATAAGGGCGCCTGCAGCGGCCCCGCCGATAAGTGGAATTTCTTTAGATGCCAGTGTGTCTCCTTCGTTGCCCAGAGGATCAATCAAAGGCTGGGGATAAAATTTACGAACCGGTATAAGGGGAAGGTGTGGGGGTATGCGAACCAGTGGGATGAGGCGGCGAGGGCGAGCGGGGTCTCGATTAATAGCACGCCGAAGCCGGGGTGTGTGGCGCAGACGAATCGGGGGAAGTGGGGACATGTTGCGTGGGTGGTGAAGGTGCAGGGGAATAGGGTTGTGGTGGAGGAGTATAATTGGAATACGAAGTTGGGGTATGGAACGAGGACGGTGGATAAGGGGGCTTTTCAGTATATCCATTTGACGAAGGATACCTAAGTGGTTAGCGGCGGGGATGGGTTTGTTTTGTTCGAGTGATTTGGTTTGGTTTGATGGAGTGGGGTGGTTTCGGAGGAAAGTTGGAAATTATTGGTTTAATGGGAGATAGAACTGAGTTATGATAGTCCTTGTGTTCGTGGCTTAAGTAGAATCGATCGTATCTCGCGGAACGCTTGAGATCCCTCAGCCCTAGTCCACATGCCCCATTCGCACTTCCACCCGCTGGAACTTCCGAAAGTTTAATAAATCAGTGGTCCTGAACTTAGTACCATAGTCTATGCACACGGTTCCCCCCATATCGTAACATGCACTGGATGGCTTGCGCCGAGTGCTGGATTATGGTCAAGTGATTGTAGTATTGACGCCATCCAAACTCAATAAGCGTTCCGGCGGCTGTTCGTTGTCAGTGCTTGTTTTACAGATATCATAGATATGGTACATGGTTTCTCGGGGGTCTCTTTCCTACCAGTAGAAACCTTGCACAGCGTACGGGAGGACAGCTGCAGTCCATGACCACTACCCACTCAACCTACTCTTAGCATGTGAGGCGAACAAGTTCCATAGTCTGAACTCTTTCTTCTTCTCGATTTTCGTGTAAAGGCAACGGTAATGATTAGGACCCTCCCTCCCCGTTCATGCCGACAGCTAGCTGAAATTCAATTATGACCACGTGTTGAACGTAGCCAAGCGCTGGAAGGGTGTTCCGGAGGGCTCCGGCTTCATTCTCTCAACCCGGTCATAATAAACCCCTGATTCAACAGTATCTACATTCGCAGGAGATTTCAAACAAAGCTCTTCGCAGCGAGTACTGAAACCGAAAAACAAATACATATTATTCACTAATAGCGACGACAAGCAGGGAAAGTTCATTTAATAACCATAAGAGCTGAATAGTATTGCTACGATTCCTGACGGGATGTAATAGCGGTGATCGTGGATTCAGGTGCCAGAGTAGGTGGCCGTGTCGCATAGTTAAGTCTATTCTGTCTTGGCAGACGCAGGAACTACATTTATGCTGCAACAGGATGGGCTTTGTTGTTTATTCATACTGTATTCACTCTTACTAGAGTATGACAGGACCTAATACCCCCTCAACACAGGATGGGCTTCTTACTCGGGATAAAGGGGCTGCAAGCCTCAATCGAGTGATGCTTTGTGGTTTTTGTTTTTTGTTTTAATCATACTGTATTCACTCTGATTAGAGTATGACAGGACCTTGATAACCCCCTCGGCCTCCGGGCAAGCCGGCTAGATGGCGGAGCTCCCCCCCCGCTACCCTTTGTCCCCGTTGACAAATGAAAGATAAGAAGAGAAAGACACAAAGAAAGAAAGAAAGAAAGGTCTAACCCCGTTATCGCCCCTGCCGCTCCTGAGCCCTGAGCCCTGAGCCCGCTCCCTACTGCTACTTCACTTGGGCGGAAACTTCCCGACTTCAGTGGCCACCATGAAGTCCATCACCGCTTGGTCGCACTCTTCTATGGAAAACAGCTCAGAGATCTGCACATGTCGGCATCTGCCCGCTTTCCACACCGGGAAAAATGACCTTACGCGACGCGTAACTCATAGAGAAGCTGTTTTTGGGACAGTAATTCATAGCATATTTGACGCGTGGCACTATGAATGTCCTATGGACCTACATGTTGACTAGATTACTATGATATGCATGCGATGTTGTGCGCTGGATACTATACATCACACTGCATACAACAAACTTGAAAGCAAGCTGCCAGATACATTTCATTGCACGCTCCCAAGTACACACCTGATTGCACTCGATTGCACACTCCCAGCCTGCTTGACTGTTCGCTCCCAATTGCTCTCGATGGCACACTCCCAGCCTGCTTACATAAGCTCTCAAGTAAGCTCTCAAGACGCTCCCAAGTACACTCCCGGGCATGCTCTCAAGGACGCTCCGAATTGCTCTCGATGGCACACTCCCAGCCTTCTTGACTTACACTCTCAAGTAAGCTCTCCAGACACTCCCAAGTACACTCCCGGGCATGCTCTCAAGAACGCTCCCAATTGCACTCGATGATACTCCCATCCTGATTGACTGTACGCTCCCAAGTAAGCTCTCAAGACGCTCTCAAGCATACTCCCGAACACGCTCTCAAATACACTCCCAATTGCTCTTGACGACGCCTCCCAGCCTGCTTGACTGTACGCTCCCAAGTAAGCTCTCAAGACGCTCTCAAGCACACTCCCGAGCATGCTCTCAAGGACGTTCCCAAGTGCACTCGATGATACTCCTAGCCTGATTGACTGTACGCTCCCAAGTAAGCTCTCAAGACGTTCTCAAGCACACTCTCGAGAACGCTCTCAAGCACGCTCCCAATTGCACTCGATGGCACACTCCCAGCCTGCTTGACTGTACGCTCCCAAGTAAGCTCTCAAGACACTTCCAAGTACACTCTCAAGAGGGAAGACACTCTCAATCTCACTTGATTATATGCTCCCATGTATGCTCCTGCATGCTCGATCCAGAGACTTACTGAGTTGAAGATGCCAGGCACCGGGAGGCGTGAGGCTGGTGGCGTATGGCAGGCAGTGTTTGGCGGGCGGGCGGCGGTAGGCGTATGGCGTGTGGCGTGTGGCAGGTGGCAGGCGGTGTATGTTGGCTGAAATCATGACGTTGGTCGATATCATAGTCTGAACCTTATCTTTAGCCTGGCCACCGTGACAAGATCTCACGATACCTCATGGTCATGGTGTTGACAATTGTAGCCTTAGATTCCGCAGGAAAGGTAGACAATTCGATCTTGGGGAGAGCAGATCTACAACTCAGATTTTCCAGCGGAATCTAGTACCCGCTTCCCATCGATTGTGGGCGTATGTATGCGCATTCGGTCTAGGGCTGATGGAGATGATGGCGATGGCGATGGCAATGGCAATGGCAATGGTGATAGTTATAGTGATCATAGTACCAGAAGTACTTAGACAAGTATGTTCGCTACGTCAACGTCAGCATCAAAGCTTCTACAGACTTAGAGCCTTCTACTGGCCAAAGTTTCCACAGACCTAGAGCCTTCTACTAGCCAAAGCTTCCACAAACTCAGAGTTTTCCATCGGCCAAAGCTTCCTGTGGAAAACTCTACTTCTCCCGAATATGCTCCTGCATGCTCGATCCAGAGACTTGCTGAGTTGCAGACGCCAGGCACGGGGAGGCGTGAGGCAGGTGGCGTGTGGCGAGCAGTGTTTGGTGGATGGCGGGTGGCATGTGGCAGGTGGCAGGTGGCAGGTGGCGGGTGGCGGGTGGCGGGTGGCGGAAATCTTGACGTCGGTCGATATAATAGTCTGAACCTTATCTCTTGCGCGGCCACCGAGACGAAATCTCACGATGCCTCACGGCCATGGTGTTGACAATTGCAGCCTTAGATTCTGTAGGAATGGTAGATAATTGGGTCTTGGGGAGAGCAGATCTCCGACTCAGATTTTCCAGCAGAATCTGCTGCCCGCTTCCCATCGATTGTGGGCGTATGTGTGCGCATTCGGTCTGGGGCTGATGGTGGTGATGGCGATGGCGATGGCGACGATGATGATAGCGATGGTGATGGTGTTGGTGATGGTGATTATAGTACTAGAAGTACTTAGACAAGTATGTTCGCTACGTCAACGTTAGCATCGAAGCTTCCACAGACTTAGAGCCTTCTCTTAGCCAAAGTTTGCACAGACTTAGAGCCTTCTATTAGCCAAAGCTTCCACAAACTCAGAGTTTTCCATAGGCCAAAAGCTTCCCATGGAAAACTCTACTCCTCCCGATGCGAGGCTCTCTCAAGAAGGCTCTCAAGCAGGCTTTCAAAGAGGCTTTCAGGCAGGCTCTGAGGCAGGCTCTCAAGCAGGCTCTCAAGCAGTCTCTCAGCGATAGTGTACAGTACCGGTATAGCAGCGAAGACTGCAGGCAGCGAAGACTGGGTCGGTCCATCTCCAGCCGCCAGCCGTATATAGTTCCATAGGCCCACGCGCACATCTCTATGAATCGACTATAGATGACGATAGGCTGCGCGTCGCGCAGGGGTCCACGGGAAGCTTGCTATGAGCTGCGCGTGTGCGCGTAGCGCAGTCTATAGTCGATTTGCACTTTTGCCGATGCAGCCCGTTGCCTTTCCCACCGCCTTCCATAGTTCTTTCTGGCGATCTCTCCACCGGCTGCAGTGGCGGAAGAGGTGCTCCCATGTCTGGGACACTGTCCCTCCACACCACCCGCATATGTCGTCATCTCAGTGGCTGAACCATTTCAGGTAAACTCCAGTGGGCGCATGCCCGGACTTCAGTCGGTAGAACCTAGTGGCCAGCGAGTTTACACTTGTCATCAGGATAGGTCTCTTGGTCCCCGCCTTGCCCTTGAGTCTGTAGCTGAAGTGCTTGCTGCACTTGTCGGCCTCCCACTTCGCCTTGGCTGCTGATCTTCCCTCGGAGATTCGTCTAGCCCTATTTGAGGCCGAGGTGTACAGCCACTCTATGACTGTGCTTCCGCTTGCGTCTCGGGCTAAGTTCACCTGACAGTCTGCCTCTTCATTTCCGGGGATGCTGGAGTGTCCCGGGACCCAGTGGATCTCGGTTGCGATGCCGTGGGTGAGGAGATTCCGCGTCCTTCTGTTGATCCGCCTCACCAGTCGCTGCCCTGGGCCCGGCTCCAGGTGTGCCGTTCGTCGAATTGCGGCCTGTGAGTCGCTGAAGACTGCCACGATCTTCACTCCATGCTTCTGCAATGTTTCTCTCATCTCGATCGCCACGTGAAGCGTGAGTCCGATCGCCCACAGTTCGGCGTCGAAGACCTCCATACGTCCAGTGCGCAGAAAGCTGCGGCAAGACCTCCATTGATTTCCGTGTTTGCACACTGCTGCGGCTCCCACTCGGCCATCGTCTGAGCGCGATCCATCTGTCCACCACATCCAGACCCCTGCTCCGATTTTGGCTTCTTTCTCTCTTCCCCAGCGCTGTGCGGCGCTCTTGGCTGCGGTGGTGTCGTCCAGTATGGCGGTCCTGACCACTGATTCTTCGCCCGGGGGCGGGATGCTTTGTGGTGGCGTGAGCACTACCGTCGTGTCGTAGCACCAACACAAATCGTTCCGACAGAAATTCGCTGCTAAGATCAAAAATAAAAGGGATAGCTGGTACAGCTTACAGTTCCTTGGAGGTCCCTTGCAGTTGATATCATATTTTCGGGCTGTTAAGAAACCACTGGCTTCGGTCATTGTCGGATGGCCACGGTATCATACTAATTGGCAAAGCTGTGGTGCGAGTGTCTTAGACGGGGTCCTGGTAGTAATTTTGGATGTGGAAATAGAGGCAGGTCCGTGACAGATATCTGGTTGGAAGCAGAATTTTGGGATGTGGTCTACCAAATTCCAATAGAAACCGGAATGATAAGCATATAGCGTATATGATTCCTCAGACGTAGTACTCCATAAAACTTCATATGGAAGGTACGAACAGAGCTGTTGCGTTCATAGCTCGTGAGTTTGAAACACTTTGCTACATCACAGTTAAGACTTACAATAACTGATTAAATGAAATCGGTATCGCTCAAGGGAGGCAGTTCGAGGATTCCATTTCCTCTATCCAAGGCTCTATTTAGAATCCTCCACGTCTAACTTCTATTGTCTCGTCCCTAGTCTCTCGTTGCCTCACTCGTAAGCTCTGGCGGCTGGGCACGAGACAATACCTTCCACACTAGCCGAATACCTGAAGTAGAACAAAATACAGTGAAACTAAATCCCAAGTGGTCTGATTGCCGGCTGACTTGCAGATCTCGAGTCGAAAGTCTTCGAAAAACACCTGAGTTATCGACTAATAAGTGTTCGGTGTTCCATAGCTAGGTTCTCTCTGAATGGGGATCGCAATCATAAAACTTGGGAATGGTAGACTTTGTGATACCAACAATCTGGTGGTATTCTGGATGGCACGACCTCTTTGGTGTGCTTGGAACTTGAGTGTCGTACATAAGTTGTACGTTATCTTACCATTCCAAACCTACAGTCTAAATCGTTTTTACGCATAAACCATGCCCCGAAATCATCTGGTAACATTCTGGTGACAGTCGCGGTATCACTTCCCCTGGGTAGCCCTCAAGGCCATGGCGCCATATTCGAAGGGAAGTACAGGGTAGCTGAGAAGTCGAAGTTGAAAGCGTATTCACGGGCAATGGTCTTACATACTCAGTGCGTCAGGTTCCTCGGGCAGTTGCCGCGGTGGTATTTTCGGCGGGTTCACTTCTTAAATAATGAGAATTGGCATCCAATGGTGAAACGTAGAATAGTCATGAGGCGGATAACGGAGAAGATGACCCTGTAAATCTCAGCGAGAAGAGAAGAACCGGAGATCACATTATAGATGATTATGTTATCAAATGCTTGGGATATATTGGGCTGGCGGGGTTACAGTGATAATCGAGATAACGGAGGAGGAACTCTCAAAGACAAGTAAATATAAAGATAACAGTTGACAATCTCTAGCGCTAGATGATGACAGGACAATAGTTGAGTATATGACGGTTGACGGGAGGGTAGTTGGATGGCGGACATCTGGATCCGATCGCCTTAGATGGGGAGGCGGCAAATTATCGACTAGACGACTGCCGGGATTCCAGGTAGATATAGGGTTGGTTTTTTTTCCATTAGAGAATACCCTAAGTTTATCTGCTCAGCCAGTGTTTCTATCAAGAGCCATAGCAAATGTTTTTGACTTTCATCGGTCGCTGTGTGAGTGCAATATCGTGTCCAAGCCTATGGAATTTGGGCAACTTCACATGTGTACCCATATAATCCAGTACCACTCACATCTAGTTGGTAGAGCCGCATGCTCTACACTGCGCCGGGACTGACCACGAAGTTTTGGACACCAAAGCCAGTTCCATCTGCACCACCCTATTCATAGCCGCCATGCTACCTTATCCGTCCAATATGATGACAATCCATCACACCACTCTGCAGCTCACGTGTTATATATCTGCCAATTAAATGCAGCCACCGGACTCGACACACCAATTCCATAACCCTGTCTGATGCTGTGCGACAACAAAACTGCGCCACGGGTGGGCGCACACATACCCTGCCTTTCGCTGCGCAGATCGCCAGCAAATTCTCCGCGCTTTGCACTTCAGCACTTTTTCACGCACCCTGGGCGACCAGTTACCTAACAGCACAGTAGCTACCACCCCCGACTGAGACCACCGAAATGGCGACTAGCGATACCGATCCCCTGGCAACAGTCTACCGCGAAGCATTTCAGCGTTACCAAAAGCTCCACGACGAAGGAAAGCTGAAGGAAAAGCAGTTTGCACTCATCCAAGGCCGAAATTCCATCGAGGAGGTAATAGATGCTGTTCGAAATGCGAAGACAAAGAACCAATCCGAGCGGAATGCTGTCCAGCGTGTACTTCGTCGGACCTCCGAAAGTCTAGTCAACAAACTTTCCCGATTTGACGGAGTAGTAAGCACTGCTATTCAAGCAAGTATGTTGCAAGCATTCTCGATGATTGTGCATAGCCTGACGTTTAAAGATCCAACTGTATCGGCACTTGTATGGGGCGGTGTTAAGTTTGTTCTTGTGGTAATTATATGATTTCCATCCTCCACCAGACTTCGAATACTGAAGCCATTATTGTGCAGATCGCGCGAGACATATTTGATAGTTATGAAACCGCTTGCGAGCTCGTATTGAAGATCACCTTTGCTCTCGAACGGTTTCACGACTACGCGGAGATTTTTCAGGGCAGAACTACCAATCTTCTGGAGCGGAGACTTGTCCAGTATGTCAATTTCGATCCCAACTGTAGCCGCCAGCCTATGAGACCTGGACAATAAATGGCGGTTACCGGTTGAGGTTCACTGTTCTGACCTTATTTGTGTTACTAGCTTTTACGACAGCATCCTAGGATTCTGTATTGAGGCCACAACGTTTTATCTTCGGGGGACTATCAGTGAACTTTCCAGTTGCCTTGGACATTTTAATCGAATAGCTAGCTAACTTGTAGTAGGGAGGTTCCTTTCATCCTTGCGAAAATCCATCAGTGAAGAGTTTTCAAAACTTTCCAGCAAGCTCGACAGCTATGCTGAGGAGATACACAAAGCAGCAGAAACGGAGAATATGCGGAATACAAGACAAGGTAAGCTTATCATTGTTCCAGGATGAGAGAGTTGAACGCTAAATCTATGATAGTGGCTGACCTGCTGACCGTTGCTGCTCCCACTATTTCGGGAGTTCCCTCGGCATCGAGTATCAGCGCATCGGCTCTACGTCATTGGACGGTTCCTTATGGCCGGAACAGATTATTCACTGGTCGGAAAAGCACTGTTGAAGAGATAGAAGGGCTGGCGAGCGATAGCGGACATCGACGGATTGCTTTGTATGGACTGGGAGGGGTTGGGTACGTTTGACTCTTTCTCTATTATTTACTCTTTTCCATGCTTAATATATATCTGCTGATATACGGCTAGAAAAACTCAGATTGCACTCGAATGCGCATACCGCCGCCAAGGCAAGTGCCATGTCTTTTGGGTGCATGCCAGTGGACACGCCAAATTCAGTCAAGACTATAAAAAGATTTCCGAAGATGTCGGGCTGCAAAGTTCGGACAAAGAAGAAGAAATCCTAGCGAAAGTGAAAGACTGGTTCCAAAGCGCCGCGAGCGGCGAGTGGCTTCTCCTTCTTGACAATGCTGATGATCTCTCCGACTTTGCTGGAAACGACAGCAGCCTATCGAGGTATATTCCGCAGGGGTCTAAGGGAACGGTAATTGTCACCACGAGATCTCGCCAAGTTGCCAACCGATTAAACTGCAACGCCATCGCAATCACAGCAATGGATGTTGGGGAGGCCGCACAGCTTTTCGCCCGGCGCTGTCCTCAATATAAATCAGCGCAAGATGCGGAAGCGGTTTCAAAACTACTCGAGTCACTGGATTACCTTCCATTGGCTGTTGTTGGTGCGACGTCATTCATGGTTGAGATGGATACTTCGCCGTCAGAGTACTTGGAACTCCTGAATTCAACAAAACAAACACGGCATGATCTTCTTTCAACTCAGTTCAACGACATCCACAGAGTAGTCCCACAAAGCGGTGAGAGTGATATGACAGAGAGCGTTTTAAGCACATACTACATCACATTCAAACAGATCGAAAAGCAACTGCCTTTGGCCGCCGATTTTCTTCGCCTGGTCGCCTTCTTAGATCGTCAAGGTGTACAGGAGGAATTGCTGGCAGCGAGCAAATTGAATGATGTTGACAATAAAGTTCTCTTCAGGAAAGCTATTGGAAAGCTTGTTGATTTCTCGCTAGTCACTCGGGCCGAAGGTGGAAAAATGCTTGCACTTCATCGTTTAGTACACCTATCAATCGAAACGTATCTCTCGCAGAAGGAATCGAAGGAATGGCGGGCGAAAGCGTTGGAGCTCGTTTCTCGAGTATTTCCGCAGGGTTACAGTCATGAAAACCGACATATTTGCGCAACTTACCTTCCGCACGCTCTAGCTGTTACGCAGAATTCCGACGGTCCCATAACATCATCCCTTCTCTTTCATATGGGATGGCATCTCAGACTTGCAGGTGACTACAGGAAAGCGGAAATACATTGCCGACGTTCTGTTATCCTTCGAGAAGCGGTTGACAAGGATGATGTTGACGCCCTGGACAGCGTCAGCTTGTTGGCGTCACTGTTAGAGGACCAAGGGATGTATGAGCAAGCTCAACTGATGCATCAGCGGGCACTAGAAGGGGCGGAGAAGGCATTGGGACTGGATGCTTACTCAACTTTGAAATGCCTTGACAACTTGGCTCTGGTGCTACTGAAGCAGGGAAAGTACGAGCAAGCTGAGCAGATGAATCGACGGGCACTGAAAACTAAGGAGAAGGTGTTGGGACCGGACCACCCTGACACTTTGACCAGCGTCAACAACTTGGCTCAGATGCTAGAGAGCCAGGGAAAGTACGAGCAAGCTGAGCAGATGAATCGACGGGCACTGAAAACTAAGGAGAAGGTGTTGGGACCGGACCACCCTGACACTTTGACCAGCGTCCACAACTTGGCTCAGGTGATACAGAGCCAGGGAAAGTACGAGCAAGCTGAGCAGATGAATCGACGAGCACTGGAAGGGTACGAAGAGGTGTTGGGACCGGACCACCCTGACACTTTGACCAGCATCAACACCTTGGCTCTGGTGCTACAGAGACAGGGAAAGTACGAGCAAGCTGAGCAGATGAATCGACGGGCACTGGAATGGCGAGAGAAGGTGTTGGGACCGGACCATCCTTCCACTTTGACCAGCGTCAACAACTTGGCTCTGGTGCTACAGAGCCAGGGAAAGTACGAGCAAGCTGAGCAGATGAATCGACGAGCACTGGAAGGGCACGAGAAGGTGTTGGGACTGGACCACCCTTCCACTTTGACCAGCGTCAACAACTTGGCTCTGGTGCTACAGAGCCAGGGAAAGTACGAGCAAGCTGAGCAGATGAATCGACGGGCACTGGAATGGCGAGAGAAGGTGTTGGGACCGGACCACCTTTCCACTTTGACCAGCGTCCACAGCTTGGCTCTGGTGCTACAGAGCCAGGGAAAGTACGAGCAAGCAGAGCAGATGAATCGACGGGCACTGGAAGGGCACGAGAAGGTGTTGGGACCGGACCACCCTTCCACTTTGACCAGCGTCAACAACTTGGCTCTGGTGCTACAGAGCCAGGGAAAGTACGAGCAAGCTGAGCAGATGAATCGACGGGCACTGGAAGGGTGCGAGAAGGTGTTGGGACCGGACCACAGTAACACTTTGACCACCGTCCACAACTTGGCTCAGGTGCTACAGAGCCAGGGAAAGTACGAGCAAGCTGAGCAGATGTATCGACGGACCCTCGAAGGGGAAGAGAAGGCGTTGGGACCTGATCATTCTGAAACTCTGCTCACTGTGTGGAATATGGCTGATCTCTACAAACGACAAAGACGGTTCACGGAAGCAAAGGATGCATACGAGCGAGCATCCACAGGGTTTGTCAAGGCCTTAGGAAACGAGCATCCCCATACCGTGCAGTGTTTGGAAGAGTTTCAGGAGATGATGGATGAACTTGAGACTTCCGAATGTATCGCGTGGGACCCAGAAGAGACGCATGAGACTACCGAGGTCATCGAGCACTAGGTTGTTTGCATTCGCAGTTTCAGTTTTTCATTTCTTTTGTTATGTCATCGTTAGTTGCATTGTTATTATTGGAGATTTCGCGGCGAAGGTTGTTGTGGTGTGACCCATTTCCGAATGTTATTTTTAATATATTGTGTGTTAGGTGGGGGTTATAAATTGCTGGAGTGAAGTAGATGGTCTACCCTGAACAGATATGTGTCATGCCTTTTGAGTTTTATACTTTAGCAGCTATTTACTGTAGGAATTATTGGGCGCGAGAAACTTTGAATCCGCACACATCCGGCAGTCATTGAGAAGTATCGATCCGCTAAGCATCTACCGCGTGCTTAAGCATCCTGCTCATGCGCTATCTGTCGGCAAGTGCGGCTAGCTAGACAATTTATGGTGAAGAGACACGTGGGGGCCTGCGCATACATAGTAGAACCCGCACTTCAGCTTCCTTGTTCACCCGAACATAACACAGCAGCCCTCAACTCTCTGCCGCTCAAGGTCTACAAACACCAGCGAGAGCCTTCTACATGCCCATGGTTATGTGAATCAATTCGCACAACGCTGTGGGTGGACAGTATCTCCCTGAGGTAGAAAAATGGGTCGGGCTGATACCGTGGGCTACAGTATGTGTTGGTGCGCGAGTAAAATCGAGTGAGTTAGTGTAATACTTTACCGCAATCTAGTAACCACAATACGCTCTAGACGATACTTTAAGTAGACATGTGCGAGACCTCTTGAAGCCTGAAATAATCCTGATCGGTGCACCTTAGCCTAGTGTAACTCCCTATACTCATGAAAACTCACTCTTTCACTCCACCTCACATTGCACATTCCAAACTTAATTACATGAAAATGATGACGCAGATGTGAGAGAACTGAAGCCTCATAATAAATATGCCCAGGTTGGCAACCGTTCGAAGGTCGGCGGCACTACTATCATGCTTACATATCAAGTAACTTAAGTATGTACGTAGCACTCCATTCCCCACAGTTATCTACCTCGATGAACTTAAGCAGCATAACCTTCTTCAGTTATATTTATTCGACTTAGATATCTCTACAGCTAGCTATATGTCCCATCCCCGACAACGGCAAACAAAGCTTCCGGCATTCTGAACCGCCGACAATGCGTCTCTCGACGGTCTCCGGCATGGTAGCTGCCGTGCTTTTCAACCTGTATGTCCGCTGTAGCAACGCATCTATCAGGTAACCCATACTAATCATCGTCAATCTAGTGCATCCTCAAACGTCCCTTTAAAGGCTTCTGAACTCCTCGTCGGTGTTAGACTGTTAGCAGCGGAAGGAAGTGAATAGTGATTACTTACGCAACATTTGAGGTTCCAGCTACTCCCACGGCGGTTTTGATCAGCTTGCACTCCCTTCGTTTCCCGATCGACAGTGCTGATAGGGAGAAGATGCCAACCCCGAGTACACTATGTAGTTTTCTAATGTTAGGATTTTATACGAGCTCACTCGAAACCTAGTGTTTATACGCGGGTAAGGAGGTGGTTAATGGCTGGAGGTCTTGCGGTAAGTAAATAGATAAACATTGAGCAAGGAGAAAGAGGGAGCCTGGCAAAGGAGGGTATGATGTATCAGCCTTCTTGAGACGCAGCGCAGCGAGGAGGACGAAGTTTGGGCGAGGACAACGGCTATCTCATTAGTTCTTAAGCTTTAACGAGTGAAGCGGATGTATGGTGGAGGTGAAGGAAAAGGTGGTCTGTCGAGAGAATGTAAGTGAAAGCTAAGCTTAAATAGGAACGGAAGTTGATGTACCCCCGTAACACCGTCCTTAACCTCAGGTAGACTCGATGCACGCGTGCAATAGAAAGTGGCTGGCTCGTCCGCGTCTTTGGACGTTTGCGGGTGAGAAGTATTTCCGGGGCAGAACAAAGTTAGGTAGTAATACTCAGCTCTATGAAGGGAGACAATGATAATTTTGAACAATGTTCATCTTCAACTGAACAAGCATTTTTCTTAAAAAACGAGTTTAAATCCATGAAATAAAGGGGTATCACTCCCTTTGGGTAATTGAATTGACTGCTTAAAATTGGGTTGTTTCTGGTGACGACTGTACATGACTGAGCGCATGCCGAAGATATAAGTGTTGTCATAACCCCAAGCGCTAACAGAATCCAATCCGTTTGGCCATGCACACAGTAACAAAACATGCCACTGAATGAATCAATCAATACCTAGCCAAATATTTCAAATTTCCCAACGGTCTCTGTACTGTCTATAGAATTAAATACCGGTTTTTGTGCAGGATAACCCTCCGGGGCACTTATGTCGCGCCACCTCTTGATTATGGAGGATAACCCTCAGCGCTTATATCAGCGAACCTCACCAACTTTTGAGCCAAACAGACAAAATTGAAAAGAAAAATTCGGGAACTTGTCAGAGATTTAAAGCCCAATTTCTCTTCATTTCATTTTATTCATAGTTTGTAAAGCCAGAGTGTGAGTGGTGTTGCCGTGTGTTGTGGTGCAGTTTAATGAAAACAGTAATGCGTAGTCATGTCAAGGATAATGACACAAGTCATTGTGATTTAATGTGTCGGTAATGAGCACCTATTACTTTTCACTTCCTGACACAACTCTCAAACTATACAAACAAAAGAAACGAAGCACAAAAAATTCATAAGCCCGGTAAATTGCTAATGGATCTGTATTATTTTTCGCTATCAAAGAGTTATCCTACAAAGTACTCTCCACCAGAGAGCTATTCTGCGTAAAACAAGTCAGAAGGGATACGCTACATAATACGGTCCCACGGAGGTTATTCTGAATAAAACCGTAAAATGTAGACCATGTAGACAGTGTATCCATGGGAGACTAGCCAAGAACCGCCGACCGCTTGGGCCGCTCGCTGAAGCAGGCTGTACTGTCTCGATTAATGTTGTCCACGAAATGAGATATCTCTGTACTTCGGGGGACTTAGGCCTGGGATTAAGAGATCATTGACAGTATGGGATGAAAGGTCCTGAGGTATTTTTTGAAGCGTCTCGGGACATCCGGGGAATCTGTGAGTGATACCATCATGATGCAAATGGGGTTGTATCATCCCTTTCTGGCCAGGAACATGATGTCTTTGGAAACAATCACACCGGCTGTGGACAACATCCACTAGGTCGTTTAAGCACGCATTCCGGTGCAATGTGCATGAGTATTCAGGGTCATCCCGTTCCTGAGTACTAGGCTTGTGTACTCTGCAACAGGGCACCACCTACTAGGGTACTCGACTAGAACCAGGCAGTGTTAAACGGTGCAGTTTTTTCCACCTCGCATCAACCCCAAGGTAATGTAAGCCATGCACTATTCAGAAATTCTTAGAATTATTTTGCGGAGCTATCTTTCTCGGACCGACATCAAGATATGCCTGATATTCTGTTTGTAACCGGATTTACCTTGTAGGGCAACGTATCCATGGGACCTTTCACCGACCGGGTGAGAACAAGCAGGAGTACAGGTCCTGAGACTTTTGCAATTCCCGAAATCCATTGAAGCATGAGGATACTTACTAATTATAAGTAGATATTAAACACCCATCAGAGTCAATTCAATTCTCACCAAGAACATCCATGGGCCCCGGGTAAAACTTGCCCCAAGTCTCAGTCCACGACATCTGTACGGCAAAGATAGTTGTCCCGGGCCTTCCTCAAGTCTCATCACGCCTTGTCCCAACACTAGTCTCGATTTCTATCTTCTGTCCAGCTGGGTCGTGTCTCGGCGGAAATATTGAATAGGCTACTGTCAGAGGCCGTGCTAGAGTCAACCAACAAAAGATCCTGGCCGGCAGACTCACTCCCGGAAGTGCAGGACGCGGCCGCAAAAAATCCCAGAACTTTCTTGAGCCACACCCTAAGCTTCGCGGCGGGCTAGAAGAACGAAGACGAAGCGGGGACCGGTTTGATCCACACTCCCGTGTGCAGTTTTTTTTTGCAGTACTATGCGCGAATAGCATTACTAGGCGAGGCAATGATTGTTACCATTGGGTGCTAATATTAGTTCATAGCGCTACCTGTTGGTGAGCAAAGGAACAGGACTTTGAATGTATACATAGAAAAATCAGGGAAAACTTAACTTTGGCCGGGGGCGGCTGCAGTTGGAGTAACCTATTTGCTGAAGGTCACCTGCCATGCATTCCCATCGGATGAAATTAGACGGTTCCTGCTGTCAACGCCACCAACTTTCGAGATATGTCGGTCGGTCTACTCTGTGGCCTATGAACTAGGCGGTGGGAATTGTACAGGCAGTAAAAATGAAAATTCTACAGTCGCCAAAGATCAACTCATAAGCATATGTGAAACAAGCCAAAAGCGGTAAGGAAAGCAAATGCCCCAGCCCTATGGGGAAAACAAAAACCTAAGACCGATGTTTGAGCGTGGCCATTGAAGAATTGCCGAACTAAGTACCTACTGCTGCCAAGCCTGCTATACGTTATGGATGCTGTCATTCGCGGCGGCATCCGAATCATGTCACATCTCACAATCAGAAAAATTGCTGCGCTGCGCCGCATTGCCCCAATAATAAGTTTCTGCCTGTCCATGCACGGCTGATATGACTTGCAGATCTGATTGGCTATTTCTCTGATAATTGTGCTTTCAGGATCGAACATAAATAGAGAGATGGTGCTCACACTCAACTGTCAAGGCAGAGAATTTTTTTCGATTAGCATCCACATTCAAGTAGCTGACCATCATCTAAATATATGTCCTGGTTAGTCCTCTTAGCTACACATCAGTCGACCTTTTTGTACGCTTGCTTACTTAGGTTTAGTCCTCCTTTCGAAACAGAAGCCTGGGAACGGGCTAAGAATCTCTATCTGGACGACCTGAACAGCGATGAGCGAAAATTATTCGATGGGGCAACCCCTGAAAATCTCTTCTATAGTGCTAGCGCCACGCAGATCCAGCATCAAAGCAGCAGCCGATCCAGAGCAGCCATGCAAAAACTAAAGCCAGTGGTTGAGTGCTTGCAAAACTATGGCAAAGCGATCGATGTTTTCTCGAATATCGAGCCGCTTATCCTCTGCCCAATCTGGGGTAGCATTAGGGTCTTACTCCATGTGCGTTATCCACAAACCCTATTAAGATCTTTAGGAAAACATTAATTTTCCTTATATTCCAGGTCGCAAGCGAGTTCGAGAAGTATTATGATAGACTCATCCAAATGTTTTCCGAGATAGGCGACGTTCTTCCAAGGTTGCACGACTATGAGAGACTTTTCCCGAATCACCAGCGACTCGTCCACACCATCTCAAAAGTGTATTTGGTTCTCATAGAATTCTGTATAACCGCAAAAAGTGTTTTCCGAAGTAGAAAGCGACAACGTGAAGTATCCGTTAGTAGGTGATCCCAGAGATAAACGTTAATTAACCTACGTTGACAATTTGTGACAAGGTTGGCTTCCGGTGTCCTTCTGGCCACGTCGATTAATCTGGAGCCCGTTTGCCCAGCGCTTCAACGAGCTTTTAATCGAGCTCCGCAAGTATGAGGGTATTACTGAAAAAGAAGCAAACCTATCACACTTTGCGGAGGAAGCGGATATGCGACTGCTCTTTCAAAAGCAGAAAGAGATTAGTGAGCGCAGCAAAATCGGTATTACTCTTTTTTCTTGCTGGGAACAGGCCATGGAATTGGGTCTATTAGCACGCTTCTTAGCTTACTTACCTGCAGAGGAGACTCGTCAGCGGCTTTTTGCAATGCTATCAAACATTGATCACTGGAACGAGCATAACTTGAGGTCCGGAAAACGCCACGGTTCCACAGGAAAGTGGCTTATGGAGCGTGTTGAATTTGAAGCATGGCACACTAGTGACAGTTCTTCATTCCTTTGGTGCTATGGTATACGTATGTTGACATTAATACTCTTGAAGCTTATATGTATTGAACTAACGAAGGCTATTGGTTATTAAGCTGGGTCTGGTAAAACGATCTTATCAACAGCCGTTGTTGATGAGCTTAGTTTGGACGCTCAGATTCGTTTGGCCTACTTTTACTGCGATTATTCGCAATCGAACTCGCTAGAGACTATAGCTATTCTGGGAAGCCTCGTCAAACAACTACTATATTGGGTTCAAATACCTCAGGATATAGCGAGCGAAATTGATCGATCATATAGATATAGACCCAACACACGGAAGCCGACTGCCAATGAGTTGAAAAGTATTCTTCTGTCGGCTATAAAACTTTACACCGGGCACAGAGTTTGTTTTGTCATTGATGGTATTGACGAATGTCGAATTGAGGAACGGTCGAAATTATTAAAGCTCTTAAAAGAGCTTGCAGAGTCCAATGACATTATGGTCAAGATATTTGTCGCATCTCGTGACGAGATAGACATCATGCAGCAGTTGGAACAGTATCCCAGTATACGCATTTCTGAAGCCAATACCATGGATGATATTTCACTTTTTATCAGAGAGTCTATCGAATCAAAAGCAATGACACAGGATATTGTTGTACGAGATCCTAAACTGCTAGATGATATTACCAACGCCCTCCTAGATGGGGCATGTGGAATGTATGCCTTCAAGTGGTTTTTCAAACGCACGCTAATCCTGTGGATATCAGGTTTCTGTGGGTTACATTCCAGCTTCACGATATCTGTGAAGCCAATTCAGACTATCGTATCCGAAAAATCCTTCGCGAACTTCCGAAGGGTTTGGCTGAGACATATATACGGATTCTACAAAAGATAATGCAAGAACCGGAACGAGAATCGATGGCTCCAAAGATCCTGCAGTGGATAGTTTGTGCGAAGCGTCCCTTAACAATGGAGGAGCTAAAAGAAGCTATAGCATTCGGTCCAGTAGACCGGTCATGGGATGCATCCAAGGTTCCCACGGATAGCAAAAAACTTGTCCGAGCTTGTGCAAATTTGATCACCTTTGATGATGATGGCAACACATTGCGCCTGGCGCATTACACGATCCAACAATTCTTACTGTCCGCACCAGCAGATAAATCGTTTGCAAAGTTTCATTTCAGCCTCTTAGAAGCAGATGTTGAAGTTGGGAAAATATGTGTAACTTATTTATCCTTCTCCGATTTTGAGACCCAGGTTACAAGAACTCGGCCGAATCGTTCATCTGATGCCATGCGCATCTTAGAGTCTACAGTTATCAATCAAAGCTTAGATTTAACTGGAATCAACCGCGCAGTTACTTCAACCTATCGGTATCTTCACGGGATGGGCCAAAACCAACTCAGGGGGGCATCAGCTATCGATTACGATCAACACCTTGGCATTTCAAAGCCACAAGAGCCCTCCCTACACGAAAAATATCGGCTTTTGAATTATGTCAGTCATAACTGGGTATGGCACACGACAAATTTCACTAGCAAACATGTACATGCATGGCACCTATTTCGACGGTTGGCATTAGAGAAGGAGGAAATGGCTTTTAACTTCAGGCCATGGAAAAATAACTCCAGTCCTAAGAATCTTCCGTATCGAAACCTCTTTCTCTGGGCAGTATATGAGGGACATGTTCCATTGTTGAATTTGCTCGCTCAGCCACCCTCTGGCCCTCAAATCCATGCGTACTATAACGAAATGAAGACTAGACAAGACCCCTTATTCACTGCAGCAGTTCGTGACCATAAGAACGTTTCCCATTACTTAGAGTCATTTCAAATATCGTTGGTTGATCTATGTCTCGTCGATTTCACCGACGGGGTGAAGATTCTGTTGAGCGATGGTGTGGATGCGAACACTGCTGATCTATATGGAAATACAACACTACACAACGCAGCACACAACGGACATATCAACACGGTATTAGTATTACTGCAGAATGGCGCAGATATTTCAGTAGCCAATGACTATGGAACAACCCCACTACACCAAGCGGCGAGTGGTGGGCATGGTGGTGTGGTTCAAACCCTTCTGGAGGAAGGCGCAGTTGTGTCAGCGACTGACAATTATGGAACAACTCCACTTCACCAGGCGGCAAACTCAGGTTCTGACATAGCAGTTCAGCAACTGCTGCTGTATGGCGCCAACGTAAACGCAGCCAATGATTATGGGACAATGCCGTTGCACGTGGCGGCAAATGCGGGCTATTTCTCTATAGCAGAACTGCTTTTGAAGAAAGGTGCATACGCAACAGTGCCCGATAGTTATGGATCAACACCACTGTACCTGGCGGAGAATTCAGGGTCAGATGCTTTGGTCGAACTGCTCTTGCAAAATGAGGCCGATGCCTCTCATGGAGTGACACACGCAGAGCAACCCCTATGGGCCGGCAGCATTGAACATAAAAGTCGTCACATTCGCCATTCAACGACTGAGGGGCACAACACTGGGTCATTTTTCAATGATATACAAATATTTGAAGGCACCCCGATTACAGGTATCAGTAAGATCATGATTCGCCATTGCTGGTGTATTGACTCCTTACAGGTAAGTGAATAATGGCGAAGATAAGAGCAATGCTAATTAATTGGCTCCATTTATTGTAGGTCTTCTATCGACCGGGTGGTATTCAATTGCCTGCCCGCGGTGGTAATGGGGGATACATGCATACATTCCAGCTTTTTCCCGGCGAATATATTAGTTCGATAGATGGACGCTCCTCAAACAGGATAAGTGGGCTCAGATTTATTACCAATTCTGGTTTGGCCCACACACCAATCGATGAATTATCGTAAAAGATAAAGACTTATTCATGTGAACTATTAGGCCGTCAAAGTCCCTGGTATGGAAGACCGCGCGGTGCCCCCTTCACATGGAATGTCAACCCCCACGAGTCGAATCATAACTTCGGGTTGGTATACTTCAGCGGTAAATGGTGAGTTATTGCCTGGGCCTGTACCCAAAACACTGGTGTCGATGCTTACTTACCTAGTGACGGCTTCATCAGACAACTACAAGCGCATTTTATGAAGTATCCTACTTAGGAATGGCTTTCGAGGTAGGTGGGAGCGCCTTGTCTACGGGTATGAAGTCAACAAACCCATTAAATTTACATGTATTTAGATTGAAATTACTTTAAATAGTAGCTTTCTAATTGAGATTACGGATTTAATTCAGGATAACCTTCTGGGAGACTATTATGCAGCGTAACCCTCTTGTCCGATTTATGCAGGATAACCCTCACCAAAAATGTTAAGCCAAATAGTATGTAAAATGAAGAGAAGCATTTGGGAAATTGTTGGGTATTAAAGACCGCTTTCGCACCTTTTGTGATGCGAATAGTAAAGTTGCATGTTGTGGACAGCTCTACCGATTAGTAGTCATTTATGACTGACGCATTGTTAATCGATGTGTCACTAATGCCTTCATTATGCCGCTTACAACTTTCAAACACAGCCAAACTTATAAATAAATTGTAGATTTGATAATTTAGTAATAAATTTGTTTAATTTATGAGAGGGTTATTCTATAAAGATATTTTTTTACTAAAGGGTTATCCTACAGTTAAGAGTTATTTTGCATAATATTGTTTCCCAGAGGGTTAACGTTATCCTAAATAAAAACCGTTGAAATTATTGTACGGAAAATCTAATGTTGAAACCGTGATATTATTTAAGGGAATCTGCGATGTAGTGACGCCACAGCAAGAAAGGTCACGTTTAGTCTATTCCGTAATCAGGCTACTCTCCATCATACGCAAGAAAGTGCGATTTTATTCGGGGAAAGTGAACCATAACTTTCCCACGTTCAGTAGGTTTACAATTAGGTAGTAAGAGGACATCTCCGACTTACGTTTACCTCGCAAGGTATTTGCCGGGTTATTGCTTCAGGGACCAAGGAGGGGGCTCGATAGTTGTGATAGCGGAGGCAGAGGTGGTGATGATGGTAGTGGCCGGCAGTAGCTAGTGCACATAATAATGTACAGTACTCTACATCTGCATTTGTCTCGTACGACGGCGGTACTTTAAGCACAAACCGACAAAACTCATTTCGCGAGGCAATTACCCACCAAAAGAAACCCTTAACCATCACCAACACCAAGAGATGGATTTAAAGAGAGAGCTGAGGCAGAGAATGCTTTAGATTCTTATTGTAGATCTATTATCTCATAATTTATCACAAGCAATCAGGGGAGTTATAACTTGTACTGCCTGTTGCGACAATGAAGGGGAGAACCGTGTGTATTGGCCATAGCGCGATAACTGTCTAGGTACAGGTCTAAAGGTCCAAGATGCTTAGGGAAGGGAAGAGTAATGCGAAGTCTAAAAGAGCAGTCACGAACCTTAGGGCTCTATCAACACTGCCAGTAAAATGACCTTGCACAACGCGCAGACATAGACATGCAGTTTCTTAGTGAGAGAATCCCACATGCAAGACCCCACTTGCAAGACCCCGCGTGAGAAAGCCACGCTTAAGAGAGCTGCGTTTTCGGGAGTAGCAATGTTCTCAACCGTCCCGTCCGTCCGGGATAACACAGGACAGGGACGGGACGGCAAAGCGCCGCCCGTCCAAGCCAGGTCTGGGACAGACGGATAGAACGGCTGGGAACTGAGTTTCACCGTCCCCGGCCGTCAACTGCCCACATCTATGGACCTTTCTCAGTGTACATAATATTCATATAAAACTCGTTACAATTATCTAGCCTTACCTTGAAGCAAGATCCTTTAGCATCTGTTCCATCCTTATAATATCTGATTTTGTTACTCCAAAGATTAAGCCCTACTATTTCTACGATTTCAGGCATTTATATGCCTCTATGGTATCACCTGCCTAATAACGGCCGGGGACGGTGGATGACTGCAGATCACGGTGTTTTCACCGTCCCCGGCGGATAGCGGCCGTCCAGCCGTCATTTATATGCGAGGACGGGACGGACGGATTTTCGCCGTCTCGTCCGTCCTATCAAGATCTCAGACGGCACCACCGTCCCCGGCCGTTGGACGGGACGGCTGAGAACACTGGGGAGTAGTGTTTTCCACAGGCAGCTTTGGGCCAATGGAAAACTGGAAGCATTGGTGTTGGCACGGGATTTGGCCCGAAGGCTTGTGTGGCGTTCGGGGGCTTACAGCCCCCATCGTCCTAAGGCTGCGATGGTGATGGTGGTGGTGATGGTGATGGTAATGGTTGCGGTGATCGTCTCGGAGGTGGAAGTGCTTGGGCAAGTAGGTTGACGATGTCAACGTTATTACTTCTACAGACTTAGAGCTTCCGAACGGCCAAAGCTTCCACAAATTCAAAGTTTTCCATTGGCTCAAAGCTTCTTCCGGAAAGCAAACCTGCAATCGCTCACCGGTAAGCTGGAAAGCTGGAAATATCCCAGCGCTTTCAAAGTTGCCACCGAATGTTCAACTGGTTTCAGACTTTCGCGCCGGTGAAAGCTTGAAATCGAGTTACGTAAATTTGCAAAGTTGGATGTATGGAGTCAAATGTGCTGTATGCAACATCATGTATAGTTCTGAGTGCAGATATTTGCCTGTGTATCATAGTTATCAAGTTAACGCACAGGTTCATAGGACTTCATAGTGTCACGCATCAAATATGGTATGGAAGACCATCCGCAAAACAGCTTCTCCAGTCGCGCAAGGCCATTTTTCCTGGTATGCTGCATCATGTAAAGTGATCTTTACCGATGTTGAACCATTTCCAATAATTAATAGTAAAAAATGAGGCTCTCTATGTGGTATGTATACAGATCACACCTGAACCCTTGTTAAACCTATCTCTTCGTAAGTTGACATTGTAATTTCGTGTGGTACTGTGGTTGCCGTGAAATTTGAGACGAGTTTTGTCGGTTTGTGCTTAAAGTACCACCATCCATACCTAGACTTCGAAAATAATTTTTGTAGCCGACAAGTAGAGTTTGCAAGTGAGGCTAGAAATCTGGGCACGAGAGGATGTAATGAGTGTTTTGCAGGATAACCCTTCCATCCTTCCAAAAAATAAAACCTGCACCATTAATTTTCTGCATACCAGGCCTATGAATTATTCTACTACTTCCTTCCTATCTTGTTGATCGGTACTCATTGCGGACATCTAATAGTTATACACTTGGTTTGTCTGCTCGAAGCATTCTCATTGGTCGGGTGAACTTGCCATGTGGCGCGTGTGGCAGTGGCCGATACAGTGGCGGGTACAGTGGCGGATATCCACATGTTGACTCAGGATTTATCCCGAAGACCTACAAGTTTTTAGAACGCCATCGAAGCTGCTAGAAAGGATTGGAGAGTGCTTGCTAATGCACTGAGTCATTTGTGTAGACTCATTCACAAATTTTCACTCGCCACCCGCCATTCGCCACTGCGGAGCCACTCTACCATCTCCAGCGAACTTCAAATTTCTTAGGCATATAAAGGCATGGATTCTACCATTAGATAGTTCAGTAGACAATCACTTTTGTACGATAGATAATTCAATCTCTCTTTGTACTCGATCACTCTCAACTATACAGCAGACACAGTGGCAGATATACAGTGGAGGATATATATACAGTGACAGATATACAGCCAGATATACAGTACCAGGTCAGGATACATATTCACAGCGACGGATATACAGAAGTAGTTCAAGATACACAGCACGATATACACAGCGGCGGATACACGGTGGCAGATACACAGCAGCGGATACACAGTGATAGATAAACAGCAGCAGACACAGTAGTGGATATACAACACAGTAGACACAGTGGCAGATACACAGTGGCGGATACACAACGCGGATACACAGCAGCAGATACACAGCAGCAGATACACAGCGGCAGATACACAGCGGCAGATATACAGCAGCACCAAATCAAGATACACAGTGGTGGACACACAGCAGAATCCTAGGTGATCTGCCTGATATTGTAACAAGTCCACCATGCTCAACGTTTCGAATCTTGGGGGCGGCTTTGCCGCCACCGGTGCTAGTATCAATTATATATTTACAACGACTAGTCATAAACCTTGAGATGATTACTAATTAACATTATCATTAAATTGTGGGGTAACACCTACCAAACCCACACCTACTCCTAGCAATTGCAAAACAAAAAGCGAAGTGAAAAGAGCTCGAAGTCTGACAATTTCCCGGATTCTTTTCGACATTTTTACTTGCTCGATTTTGGTCCGAGGATTACCCCACATAAAATTAGCAAAGAGTGTTTGTTACACTATATAATCCGGTTCCCCAGAGGGTTATCCTAAATAAATACTGTTTAAATATGTTATATAACAGTCCTTATATTTCCCATAACGATAGCCAGTGCCCAGTTCTCCTCAGCGAGGCAGTGTTAACTTGAAGAGCGGTTTGAGGACAAAAGTGGCGACGATATCGATAGACAAAATGAGATAATCAGAGATACTATTCACAACGATATCGATATTGAAAGTGAGATGTGATATATTCTACAGCTCATCTTCATGACTGGTACCCCACTTTATACAGACGACTGCCGGTGATCTCGCAGGCCCTAGTATTTCCACACACGAGTTTACTTCAGTCAATTTCTCTTGCTAGAGCGGCATCATCGTTCATATAGCATAACTCACAGTCCCACGTCTCCGGGCATCTCTTCTTGTAAATTTCAATAAGCGCGAATGAAATTCCTCACAAGGAAGAGATGGTATAGTGAGAGACCCTTTGGGAAAAGTGATGGGCGTGGGACGAGTGGGCTAAGGTTAAAGCTCGAGCCTCATATGCATATCTCGAGCTAGCTCGACGAGCGGCGATAAATTATGAATCGGCTCGGGTGTGCAAAACCAAAACCAAAGCTCGATCTCCAACTCGAGGTTTGCTGAGTACCAGCTGATGGGTTTCTAGTATTGTTTTGAGGCCGAATATCACCATTCCGCAGCAAAGATACAGGCAACGGTAATCCCTATTTCGTACCAAAGCTACGATAATCTGTACTATCCTCAACCAGTGTTTTTTTCAGAGCGAGTATTTTCCCACGCTGATGATATTATCACAAGAAGCGGAATCAGATTGTAGAATCGTCTAGTAATAAACTCTACCTATTACTGAATGATGTTTAGGTATAGCGTTGGCTAGTGTTTATGACTTAGAGATAGCTTGGCAGGAGACAAGAGCATGTTAAGCGTGTTGCTTGACTCTTCTATCTACAGAACTCTTACAAACTTTAAAATCAAAATAGATTGCAACTGCGCAGCACAAGTGTAACGGTCCAACTTTTCACCGACTTCCAGGATATTCCACCACATTCCGGCGAGTTCCACCGACACAAGCTTAGCTTATCACATGACTGGTATATTGTTCCTCCGCATCACCTGATCCTTATTTTATTCAGCTATTACATAGGGAAGTAGGCGTGGGAATGCTATTTACACTCAAACGGTGGCTTTGCTAACCGGACCTCGAGGAATGGGAGAGGAAGGATACATTTGAAGGCCACAATGGAGATGTAATGTTCGGCTGTAGTAGAGGACACAGTATAACAGTATAAGAAGCCCCTCAAACAATAATAGTTTTAGTATATAAGCCTATGAGAGTTAGCCCGAGCTTTCGAGAACCTCCCTCCCGAGAACTGCATTTGCTCCAGCTTCAGACCTAGTCTCGACTCGAGCTGTCTCTCGCCCATCACTATACGGGGATTAATCCATGGGGTGTAACAAAGATATGGAGTGTCAGGAATCTAGGAGTGTAGAATAAAGCCCTACCCCAAAAACTCACCTATCCTCTATCAAGCTCTACCAATGTAGAATCGTACTTCCTTTATTGATTCCGAATAAATTAAACCCCACGAACGAGATGTGTCACCGTGGCAAAAGTCTTTAACAGATACTAAAACAGATATTCCCTAGGGGTTATATTCGAGCTAAAACCATTCATGAACTCGCATGCGTCCCCGGTATAACGTGGAGCTTCAAAAAATCCCTGTCTCGGTATTCGTGTTGCGGATTATACGAAACCATTATATTTTGGCGCAGGCAAGTGGTAGTTAGCGGGTGATAACCCATGATTCCACCATGATCGAGTGATATCGCAATGAACGAATGATCGAAGTATTGTACCCTCTAGCGGAGAACATGTCGTCATCTAGCTAAATTAATCGATCCAATCTCATCTCATGTCTCGGATCGAGCTAAGCGAAACTTACATCCTTGCAAATCTACGTCATCGCAAACTTCTCCGGGCAGTGAATATCGGATGCACCGGTTAGCAAGAACTTTCTGCCTTAGGACCTAATCGGTCCGACATCTTGGCCGGTATCTTCGGTGCCGTGTTTTGTTCTCCAATCGGAACTTCCCGTTTACTTGGCACATGAACTCGGATGCGCAGCCAATAAGGCGGGGTTGGTTAGCGTACGTGCGAGACAAATTTGAGACACGTCGCATAGATCTGCTGTGAGCTGGGGGCCCATTATGGGAAACTCTTTGCGGAAAATTATCCGAGTAAACCAGCCACCCCAAGTTTTAGTCGAGCTTACTCCGAAACAAGTCCTACACATACCTCTCCGCGCAGCCTTCAACTTAGTACTCGTTAGGTTCCTCGTTCTCCTATGTCACTACATCACAACGATATCGCTTTTGCCCCTCGCCCCGCCCTCGCCCCGCGCTCGTCGACACCCTTCGCAGTCGCGACAGTACGCAATGTCGTCTAAGCGACCCGTACAGCTAAACTTCTTTCAATCATCCACCCCTCCGTCTAAAAACGTTGCCTACGCTCACCGAGAAGAGTATACACGTGCGACTAATAGTAATAGCGACTCGACTACAGCACCCGCACAGACATGAACATGATCAAGTCATTCCTCGCATATCACCTACATCCATACACACAATCTTTCGTCTCGCCCTTGCCTCCGAGTCTCTAACTCTTCATACCACTTGCCTCAGCCACGGCACTCATTTGCCCTTCCAGTTCACACCTTCGTACGGCTTATTTCGTCCACACGCTCACCCCCGCATTCGCCCTCATCGACCCCCTCGTCTACACCCCCGTCTATACCCATCTACACTTCCAACAGCTCGGGCTCTCGCGTACGGGGTGTGGATCTAGATTGTAGCCGCCCTTCACTCAACGTCGCTGTCTACACCAGGTCCCGTTGCACTGGTCTGCGCCTTCGGCTCTCACCTCCGTGCGACGTCTATCATCGCCCTAGTCTGCGCCCTCGTCTGCGCCCTCATCTGCGCCCTCGTCTGCGCCCTCGTCTGCGCTCTCGTCCGCGCCCTCGGCTCTCACCTCCGTGCGACGTATATCATTGCCCTCGTCTGCGCCCTCGTCTGCGCCCTCGTCTGCGCTCTCGTCCGCGCTCTCGTCCGCGCCCTCGTCCGCGCCCTCGTCAATGTTCTCGTTCGACTAATCTTGACTCGCATATCGTCCCCAGTTATTATAACTATCTCTCCGCAGGCTCCTCTTCCCTCGTCTCAACGCTCATCCTCGCCTACAACTCACGCTTCTGCGCGACTTGCCCCTCGCGACCTCGTCCGCGCCGTCGTCGACACCTCTGCGTTGTTGCTCTCGTCTATACATTCAGCTCCACGTGTTAGAAGTCTACGGAGATTGCAGGAGGAGGATTACGGAGCTTCGAGCAATGTGTTGATGGCTACTGATGACATGAAATCTAGTATCCGCGCCCTCTCGGCACCGTCGCATACACTGGCATCGTCTCCTATCACAGAGTTGCCGTCTCGCCGATCTCCATTGTCATCCGTTGCCCTTCACACAGTAGGTCGGTGTCGAGCTCAATTAGAGCTGAGATCTGTTTGTCTACGATCGGGGGAGCTAGGTGCACGGATAGAGAACAGCGATAACCACCTCCGCGCTGTCGTCTAGACCTCAGCGCCACCGTCTATGTCGTCGTCTACTTAGCGCTATTAACCACACCTCCGCAGTCGTCTACACTTTTCTGCCGGTCTAGTTCAATTTGGCGAAGAGCTCGGGAATCTACGGAGGCTAAAGCAATGCTAGGGTAGAGCTTAAGCAGCAGTGATACGGGAGACATAATCTCTTCGTAGGATCCCATTCCCTCAACTGACGTTGCCCATCCTTGGAAAGGACTGATACGCGAGCGGCAAACGATGTACTTAAGCCCTTTGTTCACACTCTCCCTAAGTCAGATTCCCGCGAGCTTGGGAAGATGGGCTCGCAACTTAGCACAACACTTGTACCATAGTGTCTAGCTCAATTAAGTCTACGAGTTTTGCTTTATCGCGATGTGTATTCAATATCATATGCAGTTAACTTCACACCCCATGAGATGCCCTTTTGTATTTGTGATACCCATTATTCATTTAGTGGCTGTAGATTAGTCCAAACCGTTTGTTCACGGCAGTTGCGCAACGAATATTGGATCTGAGATAAGCATGTGAAAGAGCGTGGCATCTACTTAATTCCGTGTATATTAAACGCCAGGATCCCATGGACTTTAACTTGGTCAACTTCATTCCGATCTCCTTCCACAACGATACCTTAACTTGGACAAAGATGCTAGAGTCAGGTTTATTCTATTAAGTCGAGAAGTGCGAGTCCCAAGTCCAACAAGTCGGTTTCCAAACTTCTCTCGAAGGTTAGTTTAGGAGTCCATGTGCTGCAAATACCGAGCTGCAATCTCCTCAAGCTGTTTGGCGACTTTTGGGCGATTTCCTGGCAGTTTCGCTGATTTTGTACAGCGGCTTAAAAATATTTCAGATATCTTAGGTTCGGACCTAGAGGTAAGAGTACGTATGGTTCTGCATATTTTATGTATAAGATACTTTATGATCGAAGCAAAACTTGTCGACTTGATTGAGCGCAGGAGTTTGACAATCGGCTGCAGTATGAATTTGATGCGGCAAGTACTCAGTAAAGGGAAATTTTAGATACATACTAAACTCGACCCCAGCCCCTCCGCTCAGGGCTAGTTCACGAGCTTAGATGGATACATACGCCAGAAAAAGTAAAGAGACAAGCACACTTCATTTTTTTGTGAAGAGTACTCATAAGACCTTTTGTGTTTTGGTCTAATTTGATAAACTAGTCCTTCTGGCACCCATTTTGGTCCAAATATTCATTGTTCAGCTAAATATTTACTGTTTCGTACTATAGAACTCGAACAGAAACTAGACGTATAGCAAAGGTGGTCACACTCAACCAAAGCCCACTCATACCCGAACTTACTTCCATTGATGTACGCAGCTATGTAGCTCACACACATAACTGATTTCCCCTACCTTCCTGCATAAAATTGTACTGCCACGAAATCTCATCATCTAGCTGGACTGAAACACTTACCTAAAACTAAACAATCGGGAAAGTATGCTCGGTTGAGATTGCTTAAACTTAAAATTACGCAGTTAGCGGAAATGATGGAGTGAACCACTAGAATCAGAAAATTACAGATGGCTAGTGACACACCATAAGCAAGAATCGATTACCTCTTGTCATTTCTGGGATTGCTCAGACTCTAGTGGATGTCCTAAGATTCGAGGATGTTTGATAGTGTTAACCCTAACCTATGAAGTCGTGGGATGGCTGAAAATGAGCTGAGCCGCTTGATTGCCAGCTTTCTAGCGGTATTCCAGGTTCATTGGTGCCTAGCATGATTTCCTTCGCCCTGACGTCGATATTTGAAACACCATGATCTTCACCGCAGGCAAGAAATTTCGTTTGCTGCTCCCTGCAAAGATAAGAGCCTATCGAGGGGATTACTTTACCTCCGTCCGAATTGTTTGGTATACCATGACTTGCGTCGAGTTGGCATAGCTAGGTCCCTACGGGTTCATAACCTTATGCCATTAGCCAACCGCGATATCTTTGGTTTGATTTACGACCGAAGTTATACCACATTGGTTGGTCACGTCCGGTCTGGATTATCGCTGTCAGCCTTTTGAGGATAAGTCGCATGCACAGTGTAGATGTAACCAATATACGTCTCTGTAGCGTCGCAGGACATCAGGCCCGTTGCTTGTGATTGTTCACGCTGACTGCAGCTACTGCGAACCAAAAGCTGCCATCTGGGTCGCATATGACACAAATAGTTTCATTGGTTTATATTTGTTCACTTTCAAAGCCTTGCTGACTGCAGCTAGCTTTTGCACTACATCACAATCCAGGCAAACTAAATTCTACCATCTGGGTTGCATATGACAATAGTTTTCATTCGTCTTTGAGTTCTTGCAACTGCATGACAACCCCGCGAAACCGCCTTACCTGCAATGTAACATCGAACAGAAGCCCATGGAACACCAAGCTGACTATTTCTGGGCTTGTGCATCTGCGCCATGTACATCCGGACCACAAGGAAAGGCTAAGTGGCATTCACCAATGATAATTACCATCGTATCTGACCGTATCCGATTTCTTTGTTGCTGGCATATGCAATCCTGATGGCTGCCTTTTATTCGCCCTGCAGTTGTGGAATTAAAGGCCAGCACAGCTGGCAGAATAGACAAATAGAAGCCACAGATCTAGCCTCTTGCGACGCAACAAAACAAACTGGATATGGTCAGATAATACGATACGAAGTTGAGGTAGGCTATTATTCGATTCATGGAGTACTGCTGCTGGTCACACACAAATATCAAGGATCCACCATCTATACGTAGAATAAACTACGCACGGATCGGGCGCGTATCTCGAAATCCATACAGTAGGGATTTTCCGATTTGATAGTGTGCGTCATGCAATGTCTCCGCACTTAGATCACCCGTTTTCGTTCAACTAGAACTAATTACCACTCAGGACAGGAAAGGATTCAAGATGCAGACTCTGTGATTCCTAAGTAGTTGTCTCTTCGTGACCGCTTTTGGAAAGGACAACGCAAGATAAAAAACTTAGTCGCTTGGCTGACTCTAAGGATCTGATGTTTACACACGTGTGTTGTAAATCAAAATCAGCCCGACAAATCTATCTAACTAGAGGTAGCTAAGTACAGCCTTCCTGTGAGGCGTGATGAAGAACTAGTTTTTTAGTGGATACTAGGCTATAAGATTGGACGCACCTTGGTACTAGCCTTGAGTTTAGCTGAAAGAGCTAAGATTCGATGGGGGTAAACAGATGTCGTCCTGTATTAGAATTTAGGCTGCTAAATCGGTTATTGTAGTCGCTGCCTGGATTTGTTAAAGGATGATGTCCACAATTCTCATATTACAAGATGCAGCATAACCCTAACCTTACCCTAGACATTGGGAACAAAGCTTTTCTGGAACTGATTTTGTCCTCATTTTCTCATCACAATATTAAATGACACTACTAGTAACTATACCGTGACAAAAAGAAGGAAGCAAAACAATAGAGTACAGTTTGTTTATCAACTCCCATCCACTCGACAGCACTGCACACCCAACTGTATCATTTCTCGTGTCCGTGTGACCTGTCCATTGCCAACATTCTGCATGTGCTGCACATGACCCCCACTGTTTTATTGACCGCGCGCAGCGCCTAATCCAATATATATATACCATTTTTATCTGGAGTTGCTACTATTTAATTTATACCACTAATGAAATCCAAACGAGGCGGCACAGAATATTATTTCGGTAGTACGAGGTACTCTAGCTTGGAGAAACAACATTGAAAGCACCTCTAAGTACAAATCAACCGCCAGTAAAACATATGTATGGTACCAACAGTCTTCTCAAATACCACTACACGTACAATCATGTTTAGTGAGTATGGTTACGTGCCATGATGACAAATACCCGCCAAGTGTATAGATACTCACTTTGTTACCTTGACTGCACCCTATAAGGACTTTCCGATGGTCAAATATATTAATGATCCCTAGTTTAGAGGTGATTTGTGGGTCGAATAACCAGCCAATGTCTTTGATATGTGCTCCTAGCTCCCACAAGAATGCGAAAATTTGAAGTACATGGGCTAGAAGCAGGCTGCCGCCACGTCGACATCTCTTGTCCGAAGCTGTGTTCGGGTTTGTTGTGCGGGGCGCAGGCAGCAGAATCTAGCAATGGATCCAGTGGCGCAATAATTATCTGAATGCTGTGTCACAAAGCAAGAGCCTCGCACATTGCGCAGGTCTGAACTTGATAAGTGTTGCTTCCACTGCCTAGACATTTGACAATTTCAGGACCTTAGCTTCCGGCCAACGACTCGAGACAATCTTCCGGTGCAAAATTGCAATGTCAGATCGCAATCGAAATACCTTGATATCAGCACCCCGACGATGGTTTGCGTTGATAGGGGTTGACTTCTACATGCCGGGCAAATCACGACGCGATGAAAATGGCGCTCCTATCTTCTTTCCCAGTTTACGAGGTTGTGTGTATGATGTTACAAAAGTCCATCGCTATATCAAATCGCAATTCGCGGCTAACTCTCAAATTACGACACTTACTTCCACCCAGCCAAAAGATGGGGCATGTAAGCCGATAGAGGAAGACGAGGCTTGCTGGCCAACATACAAAAACATTGTTGGTTTACTGGAGGAGATAACTGGGAAGGCACACAAGGGTGATCTCGTTTATATTCACTACTCCGGTCATGGTGCACGGGTGAAAACGCAGCTTCGGGACAACAAAGAAGAGCTCCATAAAGCAATAGTCCCACTCGATATCGCCTGTGGAGGAAAATACCTCTTCGATTTTGAAATTACAAGCCTACTCGATAAAATGGTCAAGATGGGTTTGACTGTAACCGTTGTACTCGACTGTTGCCACTCAGGAAGCGCTGGCCGTGGCCTATCGGATTTTCGGGGGATTTCACAAATCGATGCAACGGAGAGTGCACAAATCAATGCTGGAGAGAGTGATGTCCATCGAGAAACCGCAACTCCAGTGCCACAGGATCCACCGAACCCCACTGAGTTCCACGAGCCAAATGCTGGAAGAGGGAGAACGGCAAACCCGTGGAATCCACAAGGTTACGAATTGCTCGCCGCTTGCCGCGTTAACGAGAAGGCGTACGAGCGCTGCTATGAGAATGGGCTGTGGCACGGAGTCCTGACATACAATTTACTCGATTCACTTGAAACCGGCGATGCCAACCTCACGCATGGTATGCTACATCGACGGCTTGTTGCACGAGTGAATGAGTGTTCCAACAATCAAACGCCTGTTTTCATGGGAGACAGTCAAAGATATTTCTTTAGCAGCGAACGCTTAGATCACCAGTACATTCCTACGATAACTGTTAAGAGGCTGGATAAAGGTTACTTAATTCTAGATGTTGGAGCAGCACAAGGGGTGTTGGTTGGTTCAGAATTAGCCATTTATCCTTGGGATACGAGTGATTTTAGCGACTCTAATCGTTGCTCAACGGTCCGAGCAACTGACGTTTATCCACTGGAAGCGAAGGCGGAGCTTATGGGGCAACCGGCCGAGAACAGGCAAATTGAAGCTGGCTTTCAGGCTATACCAATCAAAACTCTGGTTCGGGGGTTAGCAGTCAGGTTTTTGAGACATCTCAACGGCACCGAAGAAAATAAGTTCAATCAACTAGAAAAAGCGATCGAGTCTGGTAATAAGCAGTGCCGCTTGGCTCCCTTTGTGAATGTGGTTTCTGGCCTAGAAGAAAGTGTGGACTATCATATCGGGGTGAGAAACTACCAGTACAAGCTTTTGAACACCGCCAATAACCCAATCGGTCATTTCCCTTCTTCGACTGATCCGGAACCGTTTCTTCGCAATATATGGCATCTGGCTAGATTTGAGATGTGTCGAAACTTAAAGAATTTGAACGTGCCGGAATATCTAAATAAGTTCAGTTTCACACTAGAAGCAGACGAGTTAGGTAACAATTTTACGCTTGACTTCAACCTCCTATATTAGCTTCAGCTGATACATCACATTTTAAACTAGTTCCATCAACCAAGACGAGATACCATATGGAAGCAGGGACACCGCACGTTTATCTTCAGTTCAAGAACAAATCCAGTGTGCCCTTAAATCTCACTATTTTTAATTTTCAGCCATCGTGGGGTATCGAAAAGTTCTATCCACGAGAAATGGATTACGATACAGTGGAAGTTGGAGGCTGTGTGAGTGAAGAAGTGGAATTGTACGTACCCGAAAGCTGGAATCCTGAGTGGTCCGACCCTGTCGACTGTTTCAAAGCTTTCATAACCGTCCAAGCAACGTCGTTCGGATGTCTAGAGTTACTGAAACTCGGGGATGACTGCACCGCGCCAAAAGGTGATTCCACTCACGCCAACTCTGACCTCGAAATGCTTTTGGATGAGCTGGATGAGGTGGATAAGTTGGATAAGTCGGATGAATTGGATACCGCAAATGCCCATGGCCGCCACGTACGACCTGTGCAGAGTTCACGGGGAGGTTGGGTGACAGCCGAAATCGAAGTATGCGTGTATAACAATGATTCCGCCGACGAGTAATCACCTTTCTCTCACATGCATGATTAATTCTAACATTATGCGGCAGATTCCATGATTGCGAAGAGTTTTGATGACAGCATGTGCGTATGAGCTCTTAAAGTAAGCATATACATCTATATGAAGTTCCCTATCTATCCTAACAACTTTTAGATTCATTGAGTTTACTGTGAATGGATACTGTGGTTAGGTGATTCAATGTATTCGGTTTCCATTGTATGACGGAGTCATGGTTGGTTAATGTTTGGAAGCCAACTCGCAAGGAGAAGATCGGTGATAAGATGTGTTAGCCATCAATCCATCGTTCTAGCATTGGCTTTGAGGTGGGCTCTTTTTGCTTCATTTGTGTTTTTAGCTCTTCATGCTTATACCGCATTGATCTTCTGGGGAATATCACTCTCTGCGCCTTGGCATTTTCATTGGAGCGGTTATTTTAGTATGGTGTATTTGGGATATATTTAGGCGTAGCTGGTATTCACACATTACGGATATTGTATTCCGCTAGTTTTTGTTGTGGAATGTTGCAAACTAGCTACCCATTTTGATCAAAAAATGGGCGAAGTCGGACAGAGCCTAACCTAACACGGTTCGGCTACTTTCTCAAACTACCTTTCAACCCGCGTATCAGGGCTACACCTCTATTCTTATACAACAATTTCGAACATAGTTCGTCCCATGTCCGGGTATAAATATGCTAGAACTCAAAAACAGAACTTCACTGGGATTTAACTGGATTCAGTTGCCTAATACTAGGTAAATACAACCTTGTACTCCATCCCAGTGACTCCGCTATCTTCGAGCGTGGCATTTGAACAGCCTTTTTGAAACTTTTCACAAGGTAAGAATCACACTAGCGATAACGCTAGCAAAAGCTGAAGCACTATGACAGGGTTGTGGTGGGAAGCCAACGAAAGGAAAGGAACCGTTACACCCAACGACAGGTTCACGATTACGCAACATAGAGAAAGCAACAGCCGAACGCACCAAACTCTGCACCAAACTCTGCACCATGCCCCCGGAGGCCCACAATTAGCAAGCGATCAAAAGTCGCTACCAACAACGCAATGCAATACCCAAGCCTCAGTGTGAATGCTTTCTCGTTGCTATCCAAGAGTTTACAGGATGCGGCAAGCTCTAGATGTTAGGGAGTATGAGGGTTTCTCGTTGTAGGACAAAGCCAACTCGATTGCAGGACTGAATGCCTGAATGAGGGGGTCTAAACGACAGCGACTTGACAAGGCAGTGCGGGGAAACCACTTCACACGCAAACTATATCCAGAACGTTGCGACAAAGATACCGACCAGTGATCTACGAAGGAATGAGATGCTTTGGAACAAGCTGTAGAGGTGAATTATATCCTAACTGAAAATTGAGCACACAAACTTTAGTAGATAGGTTTTCTCCCAAATTGATATGAATTGTTATCACAATAAAGAAAGGTTGAAACAGGGAAGGCTGAGAATGTACGCCGGCTTTGATAGGAGTGGTGGGCAGGGCAAAGTCTCAGAGTCAAGACATCAAGGTATATATGGTACAAGTTACGGTGGCGGCTTTGCCGCCCTTTGGAGGTACCCAGATAGATCATCTCCAGCTCAACTCTCAGGTATACCTTGCCCCTGGCTTTCATGTGCTTGGAGAGTACTAAAAGTTGAGCACACTTCCAGATATGATATCAAGTCCTGGCAGCCATTTCACTGTGCTAGAACATGTAAAGATAATCTAGTGACATCTATGACTCGATTTGGGTGAAGGAAAAAAGTTGAATGCGCCACCTGGTCTCTCTACCAAATACGACACATATGGCGCCATGCCACCCTCCACATCAATGACTGTCTGTATCCAGGTGCATATTCTACTGAATAGACTATCTAGCCACTCTGTTAGTTGTTTCTGTCGAGGGACATTATGGTGGAGAAAAGGAATGGAGAAAGGCATTAAGACTACAGTAGTAAAAGGAGTGAGGATCTATGACTTGCTCAACTGCCATTGATATACCCTATGATTGGTAGTGGTGAATCAGTGGATCTAGAAGGCAGAAGGCTTATCTTCAACATTTCACCATACATCTTGCAGCATTGTAAGGCGATTCTGGGGGGAGCAGTTCTATCTCATGGAGAATCCGAAGAGTGTGACACATTAGCTAAACATATTTCCATCCAGGCGGAATGGCTCCATCAGAGTGGACGCGCTCCATCAGAGCCGTCAGAGACACCCTGGAGGCGGATTACTCTGTGCCTGGCCTCAATACCACGCATCGCGTTGCATATCGCCCTCCGATCGCAGTTTCACTAGTTCTTCTCGCTTAGTCAGTCTCCTATTTTAAATGATCACTCTGGCGTTAGGGCCAACAGTGACCATACGTCGGAATAGGTTCATTGGGTACGCGCTTGCATCGGGATTGGAATGGGTGAAGTTGCGAAAATCTCTCTTGGCGTTTCTTCTACTTGAGCGCAAAACACAATTCTCTCTTTACTAATTATATACATCATTCCAAGTCACCAGATCTAGGTGGCTATTGACGATCCATCGCTCATTCCGTCCGTCTCCTGTCTTACCACTAGCAGTTATCTCTGGAATTATGTGTGCACAGCCGACGATGTTTCCCATGCTGAAAACTTTCAAAGCAACGGCTGCCGGTGCTTTTCTCACCTGTAATGATGTCAAGATGGGATCGAAGTTACCCAAGTTTTCAGGTATTGCAGTGAGCGCCAGGGCTAAACAGTACTCCAAGAAAGCTCGATCCTCGTTGTCGAGCTTGGTTTTGAATAGTTATTGCAGTTGCCACGGAAGGCGCCCATTCAGCATGCTGAAACACCTCTCCGGGCGTTGCTTTACCCATACCCAGTCATTCCTTAGATCCCCACTGCACCAGCTCTGGCTTCCTGTGCATCAACACATCTGAGATATGCGTTCACTATCTAAACCCTCAACTTGAACCTGAATACCATGGTAAATACAGAGCTCCATTGCGTGCAGTTGTTCATCTGATATATACATCTTGTTGCGACTCTTATTCTTGATACACGCCGGTGTGCCGCAGTATATTGCCGGGCGGTGTGTTGTATCTCGCTTATTGTTGAGTAATGCTCTGAAGTCTTTGATTATACCGTCAGGATGCTTTCCATCACAGCAGTTTTGGGGTCCCATGAATTGGGACTTCGCTTATGACTGCGAGCTCAGGGGGGCAGCCAGAACAGCACCAGAAGGGAAGACTTTGCAGCCGCCAGCACTGTACTCCGAACCCTGAATGAGGGCTTGGAGATTGAGCTCTCTGATTTCGAAGCAGAGAATGCGACGATGAAAGGTGATTACTTGTGGCAGGTAGTTGAGATTGTGATTGGAGGCATTCCACGCATCCTTGAGATTCATTTTATGTGCTTGTTCATGTCTCTCTGCAGAATACTGTTGCCAGGCTCAGTAACGAAGAATCTGTTTGGCCCAATGTGACATCATATGGATTTCGGGAAAGTTGAAGTCGGCATCTAACTCCTTGGAAATATCTATCGCATGGCTGATATAATCCCACCAGGGGTTCATTTCGCGCCGCTGCTTGGATGGAGTGGAAGGTTCCGCATTTGTTCCCTTGTCTACCTTTCACATCTTCAGGAATTCCGTGCTCAGGGCATTGGCTTTGGCCTTCGCCTTTTTGCCGTCTCGCCCAAGTAAGAAAACATCTTTGAAGGTGTGAAAACAACGCAAGGTGTCCTCCAGGTAGCTCAATGTTGCATCATTGTGGGATTTAGATCAAGCATACATATAGAATTCTAACAATGCCCATGTGAACTCAATTGCGCGATTGAATATGGGACGCTCAGTGGAGCTTCCGCCTTGTAGAGACTCGGTTACAACTCCAAGTAAGTACCGGCTCATTGCCTTCATCTCCTTCCCATTCCGTTGAGAAACTTCCTCATATGACTTATTTTTTGGTGTGAGGTCGTGGTAACTAGGGACAGATAACCAGATTGCATTGTACTTGTCGAGTCGTTCATGCATCTTCATGAAGTAGAAAATCCACTACTGGAGGTGGTCAACCATGCCGATCGGCATTGTATGGAGGAGGTCGGGCTTAGGGAGGTCACTTACACTACAGGGAATATGTCAAAACAAGTTGAATCGTTGGTGAACATGGTGCGACGAGAGTTCTGCATCGGCTTCCTTGGTGTTGGCATTGCTTAGCGTTCTATATAAGTTGTGATCCCGCTGGGGGTATTCCTTGTCAGGAGGCGCATAATCTCCAAGTTCGTTCTTTGGACACTCGCACCAAACACAGCGTTGCCACTTGAAATGATGTAGATCGCTATAGTCTGGGCAATCTGCAATGCATGCTGCTAAAACCGGTTTGCAACGCCTGAAGTTGCGATTTGCACAGAGAACGTGGTAAAACCCGCTCTCGGCACTGGGATTTTGTTCAAATGAGTGAGGCCGGAATATCCGCCAGAGTACTTCATTCAGCAGCTCCCGTTGTGTGCCGCTGCTCACCCAGCCGCTTCTGAGAAACATTGTGGTTCTTGATTGGAATCGGTAGGAGAGCGATAATTACAACACTGTGCTTTCAGGCCATCTGGTGGATCTTGTACGATAGATTGCCAATTGTCATTTTTACAGGCCACTCTTTCTTGTTGCAAGCAAAATTTGGGAGATGTGTTCCATCGGACATGAAGATCATGGGAACCAGTGTATCCCCCACTCTGAGTGTTGTCAAAACGTCAATTAGCACGTTATTATCCTCGAGTATGTCTCCTTACCTGTGTCTCCCACCACCAGTCCGCAGTGTGCATTTCGGTATAGAGGCGTTTCGGTGGCGTGGCGCTGTTCAAGCAACACTGAGGGGCGTAAATGCGATACTCGGCCTAGGCTGGCTGCCGCATCGACCATCTCATGCATTTGATGATCTCTCGACTCCAGTCTTTGATAGGGCGTTGGTGATTGTCATTCCATTTCATATCCTCGAGAGTGTGTAGGTCCCACTCCCCGAGAGCCAGATCATCTGGTATGCTAGCCACCCGCTTCTGGACGCCATCCCCGTTTTGAAGCTTGGGAACTGCAGAGAGGTGATTTCTTCCTTTATCACATTGTCATAGTACGTCTTCATGCCCATCTTCTTAATTCCACACTGGATATATTTGTACTCTTCACGCAGCGCAAACGTGTAGTAGGGATTGCTTTGTAGGTTCGTCTCAAGGCAACCCGGCGCGTTGCGTTCCCATAGCTCAGCAATGTAATCGCTCAGCCGAGCTCTGGCACCGGGGAATGTTTCCGTCCGTGGCAGCAGAGGTGGCGGTGGTTGACACTCCGAGTCTGCGATTTTTCCAATCTGTTCGAGGTAGGGAAATTTGTCCAAGTCTTCTACTGAATCTTTGTAAGTGTTGAATTAATGACTCAGAGCGGGTTCAACGCTTTGGGGCGCGCTGCAAACAGTCAGATTCTTCTGGTGTGCAACTTGAATGTGTTCAGGATGGTGTAATTTGATATGATTAAGTCGCCAGCTGTCAGAGGTGACCTTCTTTCGGCATGAAAATTCGGGGCAATGGAACGGGGTGTTCTGTGGCATTGTCGACAACACGCGAGGAGTGGAGTATACATTGTAGAACGGGACGAAAGTTTGTCCTGGGCCTGAGCAGCCTCGTGTGTAAGCTCACGACACTTTCAGCTAACTTATTGAGCCTCACAGCCATTACAAGGAGGTTCCTTACATGCCAGAAGTTGCAAAAACTCTGCATGCCCGATGTCCCATAATACTATGAATAAACTACAACCAATAAAAATAAAACCAGCACAAAACCCATAAATAAAATAAACATTGAGTGATCCAAAAATATTGCGATGCGTGTAATAATCAATGCCCGAGATAAATAGATTAGAACAGAGGAAACGAACAAGGCAAGAACCTGACCCTAACCCAATCCCAACAACCATCGCCTCCTTTGAAATGCGATGACTGAGTCACTCCTTGACTTCCGAGCCATCTGGGTGCACCTCAGTGAGAGGAACAGCAGGGTGAGGGACATCGGAGATACTGTCGCGAACTGCCGATTCAATCAGCAGCTGCTGATCCACATCCACAGCCGAGGTGTTTCCAGCTGCCTCAGGTTCTCGCAAAGTTGGCACCGCCGGGCGAGGTTTTTGCGTCGTTAGAAGCCCCAAATGCTGCAGCCCACTGAGGAGATGAGTCTCTGGAGTTTGTGGTCGTGGGCGAGGATCCGGGGTTTGTGGCCCTGGGGTAGGCGCCAGAGGTTGTGGCCGTGGGGTATGCTTGCGCATCTCCTGGCCTTGGGCAGGTAGCATGATTGGCTGATCGTCGACCACGGTATCTACAAACTCAGCCGATGAATTTACCATTGCTTCCTGGCCAGTCGTCCGAGGTTCTTTGCCTTCACCCTCATCCTCATCCTCCTCCTCCTCCTCATCTTCCTTCGATTCATGTTCCTTCACTTTATCGTAACTGTCCCTTTCCATATCCACATCGCCATCAAAATCAACGCCATCCGGTGCGTCCACATCATCCTCCATGCGCATATGCACATCGGGGTCAAGTTTTGAGTCAAATTGGCTGTCTGACTGCTCGGTAGTATCGGTATCATCATCTGAGGAAATTGACATGGCAGGGGATGCTTCCGGCTCTAAATATACCCGCTCAGGTTAGCTCTCAGTGTCCAAGTCTACCTCATACAGTTCCTTCTGCAACTGCAAAGCAACGGCTTGTGAGATATCATCTCCTTCTGGGGCTTGTTCAACACTTCCTGTCCCTTTACCGTTTCCCTTCCCCTTCCATTCCTACATTGCCTTCCCCTACCCTTTCCCCTGTCCATCCTTTGTACCGTTCCCTTTCCCGGTTGCTTTTAATCAGCAACACTCCTAATTTCTATCTGAAACTCCCGGGTGTTCCGGACGGCTCTGACAGCTCTGACAGAGCCTCGTACCATCTGATGGAGAATTACACATTTCCCGGTGCCCAGGCGATGGGTCGCGTTGTATACTTACACCCATTACTTTGCGCCTGGTATACGTACCATCAGAACGACATGTGTAATACACTCTTCGCAGGGGCTACAGGTATGCTGTAGCCGTTTACACAACGCCTGGCGATGTTTATGCCTTTCTTTGGGCGATAGCCACATCTTGCCTCTCTGCTATTGCTATATATCATATGCCGCACTCGCCCCATATATGTTTAGCTTGGAGATTTTGCTTCGGGTACAACACTTGCCGTTGCATTTGCTTCGCCATTATCGTATTTTACAGGTCTGAAATATACAGTTCAATCTTTACACTCTCTAGTACTATGCCATCAGTTCTCCACATTCTGCGTTGATCCATCATCGGCTTGCGATGCTTATTCCTTCTCATCCTCATCCGCATCGTCACCATCCTCGCACTCATACCTGTCGACATCACCTACTATGCCCTCAGTCCTCCACATTCTGCGTTGATCCATCATTGGCTTGCGATGCTTCTTCCTCCTTATCCGTATCCGCACCGTCGCCATCCTCGCCCTCTTACCCGTCGACATCACTGGTTCCCAGGTCAAACATCTCCAGTGCAATCGCGGGCCGTCGTCGCCGGCTGGCAGTGGGGAAGGCATCGCGCAAGTCGATTTCATCACCTTGATCTTGGTATACCCCGCTGCCCCCCTAGCATCCGGAATTGAAGTTCGTCATCCGTGCAATTGTTGTCTCTCGGGATGTTTGGGTCAGTGCTTCCGAACTCAGGCTCCTCAAGCGCCACTTCGGAGGTCAAATAATCAAGATGAATAGCATTGTCAACACGTGCTGCTTCCATGCTGATCACCACGGCAGGCCTTGGATTCTCCGCATGTTGGATCTGATGCTTGACTTGAGCAAGAGTGTTGTTGTACACCCTCTGTTGGCAGCTCTCCGGTAGTGTGTTCCAGGTATTCATCAAGAATGTGTATGTGTCTGCAATGCCATGTGCGGTTAACAACTTGCGCACCGCAGCAGGATGTGTTCTTACCACCGTCATTCTTCGGATTGAAGTAGTTCGAGTGATCAGGTATGTCCGCATTCAGCTTGGGTTTGGAAGCTTTCGGATGAACCCATTTGTTCATTTGCCACTCCAGGACAGCATGGCGCAACACGGTGCAGGTAAGCCTGAAGAGTGGCGAGGGAATATGACCATCCTTGTCGTCAATCATGGAATTATAAAATCCATCACCATACTTAGGGCGGTAAATTGCCTGATCATACAATTTGATGTAGATAAATCGTGGGATAGCCCCCCAGGATGTATAGCAGACGCAGGTCATTCATTAGCAGTTTTCGACACTCTCTGCGTTGGATTTGGACTGTGTACACCATCTTCCACACGCTCTTGTACAGGAAAAAGATACCTATTGTCTGCCAGAAGAGAATCAAGGAATTCCAAACACTCTGCATCGGATTCAAAGCGGTGGAGATCACATAGCTCTGCTAGATTGTCCCTTGCTGATTGAATAAAATGGGATATAATGTTAGCGACTTGTGCACGAACCTGGTACCGGTTTGAGTGTGTTATTACCAACGTGGGCTGTTGCTTCAGCATACCACTTTCAAGATTTTCTTTGTGCATGCCTCAAATGCTATGGACCAAATGTTGTTTTACTGCATTGCGGTGTGCCAGTGCATCTCTATTATCTACCAGCGTGGGGCTTCAGCTAATGCTTCCGCAATGTGTCACGTTGCATAACTTACCATCTCCAAGTTGCTTGCACTGATACACGGCGGTCAGTTCCATATATAGAGCTCCACGATCCTGCCCGTTGCAAATACAAGATGTGTCATGTCAGAGTGACCAAATCGATGTATGATGTGACTTCCGGACACCTCTGATTGAGGTGTAGATACCGCCTGCATTTGCAATTGCAACTACCTCTGTGTCTGATTCCTTTCAGTAGCTCGCTTTCGTAGTGGATTTGTAATGATCGCGTGGGCTTCTGGATTAGGGATGGGGGTAGGCAGGTTTTCAAGACCGCTGAGAGGAGTGGGAGTGCTAGCAATGCCGGATGCCAGGCTGGATACAACGCAACGCTATGAGTCTGCCTGTATGGTTCATCTGGGTGCTGGTGTGTTATGACTGCTTGTACCCGGGGTGGCGGTTGGAGTAATTATTGCACGTTGCTGTGTAGCAGCTGGGGAGGAAGTCACGCATTGAGTGCGATCTGCAATGCGAGAATTGTTCAGCTAAGATGAGGGGGTGGAGCTCTGACCTTGGATTGTAGAGGCTACGGAACTCCCTTTTTGAGAGGAATCCCTCTCGCCAGCCTGCCCGGAAATGCGTCTCTAAGCAGGGGGAGGTTGAGAATTCCCCAAAGGCCCACGCTTTTGTTGATTCTGACGATTAGCAAGATTTCAAACATCTCATACAACTGGAGACATGACAGGGTGAGGGCTTTTGGAAGGCATCAACCAATATGGATGTTCAACATTAAGAGTATAGGATTAATGTCCTCTGCATGCATGTGCAATGGCAGGCGTGGGAGACTCCTATTCGAGTGACCATGGAGGGATTCGATGAACAAGGGAGGCCCAGTGTCGACCACGCTACACTCTGAACCGTGAAAATACTCGGGGATGAGATCCCTTCAAAAGCATTCCATTATGGGGTAAACTGCCATCAGATTAAACTCAGAGTAAACTCAGCATTGATATTCACTGTTACAGCAATGTCTGAAGGTCTATTAGCACCTCTTGAAGGGTGTTGATGCCTTCTTGGCGTGATTATCATCGTATTGCACTCGTTCTTGGCACAATACTTCGAATCATCGATTGGGTATATCTTCAGTTTCCCGATGGAAATCCCCTTTTGCCAGAGTGAACAGCATTGCAGAGCGAACAATGACGTATTCTCTATCCTATGACATCAGTTGCGTGTGCTTTTTCCACTGCTAGGCATTGGTAGCCGTGTTGGATTGTTACACAGTTGGGACATACTGAGAACTACTCAGTTTGCTACGAGATGCAGGAGGTCTGAGCTGGAAAAATGATGTGTCATGCAAATGCAACGCCCCGCGTCGCAAACCGTCCTCTCCGCGAGTACCACATCTCTTATCAAAGCTTGTTGTTCATGAGGTGCCTGGTGGTTCTGCAAGATGAATGCTGGGCTGTTTTGTGATCGTTAACCAACAAAACTCACAAGTTGAACTAAGAAATCGCCGGAACTCGAGTATATATATCCCTTCTTCCCGCCTACACCACCTTTCTCCATTCCTGCCGTAATATACACACCGACAGCATCCTGATCTGGACCTCACGTGACTTGTACAAAACCACGCCTCTCATTCCAAAACACACCCAATAACCTACACAACTTTTTGCGTTCCCTCTGGGCTTCCTTCTGCTACATGCAACTGTATCATAATCCTACCGTATCGGATGTAGATTCATCTTCAACTCACACCGATGGGACCAAAAGGCAGCAGCAAAGGAAAGGGGATGGGTAGGGTAAAGATGACATCGGTTATAAATCGACGCTTGTTGTTGGATCGGAACCGTATAAAGGGGTTCCTCTGGGAAGACAGCTGTGGACTCATACGGATATACAATGTTTGCAGCGTTAAGGACGAGAGGGCATGGGACTTCTATTATGATATAATCTTTCTTGATCCAGTCACGACTCGCCACTTTTCACAATTCCAGCTGCTGTGGCCGCACTGCAGGAACAGGAGTTCGCCTTCTCAGTAGTGGTGGGCTCCCTTCTGCTTATATATGGGGCAAATGTCTGACAAAACCCGGGACCAAATGAACAATTTGGGGTGGGACAACCCCCGTGTCTTAGGGGATCGAGTTGATCGCTACAATCTGTAGACAACCAGCTGGGGGAACGTTAAACGCACTGGTGAGCGTTTCTCTTGGTACGGTAGCGATGATCTCAGGGCAAAGATTGAGCCGCCAAGCTACCGGCTGTACGAACCAGGTGACTTCCTGCCCGTCAGACCAATGAATTGGGATGAGATAATCGACGAGGATGTTGATGATGACAACTAGGCGGATCCCGGAGCGACGAGCAGTGGAAGGAGCCGTCCTGGGGATGGCAATTACAATGACAATGGCGAGGGTAAGGAGGAGACGCAGGGCGGTGAGAAATGGACCGGGAAAAGGGAAGGGAACAAAGGATGGGAGGGGGAACGGGAAGGCGACTGAGGACGGGAAGGGGAAAGGGAAGGGGAAGGGGAAGGCAAATGGTACAGGGAAAGGTATTGTTAAACAAACCCCAGGGGGAGATGATATCGCTCATGCCGTTGCTTCGCCCTTGGAGAAGGAAATGTAAGAGGCAGAGTTGAACACGAAGTGCTAACTAGAGCAGGTATAATTAGAGCTGGAAACATTGCCCGCCATGTCAATTTCCTCAGATGATGATACCGACTCCGCCGAGTAGGACGGCGAATATGACTCTGAAAGTGATTCTGATGTGGATATGCCCATGGAGGATGATATGGACGCACCGGACGTAGTGTTAGCAACCGTTTCAAATTCCCGGGTCGGTTCCGGGTCTGGTTCGGACCTTGAACCGACCAGTTGCAAAAGGTTCTACCACTTGAAAACCCCGATTGTTGCAATTGGGCCGGTTTTCCCCCCAAAAACCTGGCATTTCAACACCACAAGTTTGGCTCCAATTAAGCATCTGAGTTCTGATCATATCATGATATGATCAACAAGTAAATTGTGCAGTTTTATGCGCTCTTTCACCTCCGGCTTTCAGATTTGCGATCGGACAAACAATCGTTGAGTCGCGAGCGATAACCTGCGAATTTCACGCCATATTTGGCGTTATTTCACAGCGATTCTATGAATAGTGGTCGGATCCCAAATCTGAACGCGGGAGGTGAAAGAGCGCATACAACTGCACAATTTACATGTTGACCATGTCATGATATGATCAGAACTCAAATACTTAATTGGAGCCAAAGGTGTGGCAACCATATAGTTGGAACCGCGGTCGGTGTCCAGCCCGGCCAGCAACCCACGGTTGATTGTCTGTGCCTGGTTACAAACCCTCCAAGACTAAGCGGGTCGGGTTTTTGGCCGGGCCTGGAACCGAACCGAACCGAACTACCGGCCAACAACCGGACCGCGGGTGGGTTACCCGGACCCGTTGCTAACGCTAACCGGACAGTGTTGATTCAGGCGGCGATGTGGATATGGAAAGGGATGGTGAAGATGAAGAAGATGAAGAGGTGGAAGATGAGAAGAAGGAAGAGGAGGTGGATGAGGATGAGGAGGATGATGAGGATAATGGCAAAGAACCTCGGATGATTGGCCAGGGAGAGATGGTAAATACATCGCCTGACGATGCTGATATCATGGTAGACGATCAGCCAACCGTGCTACCTGAGGAAGGCCACGAGATGCGCGAGTATACCCGACGGCCACAACCTCTGGCGCCTGTCCCATGGCCACAAATCTCACAGCCTCGCCCCCTGACCGTGCACTGTGGAGAATCACACCGTCAGTGGGCTGGAGTTTTTGTGGGTTGCGACGCAGCCAACAAGTTGCCCAGCGGCACCAACTCTGCAAGAAGCTGAGAAAGCTGGAACTACCTCGGATGTCAATGTGGAGCAGCAGCTACTCGGCGAATTGGCAGGTGGCGACAGTCTCCCCGATGTCTCTCACCTGGATGTCCCTCCTCCGGATGTCCCTCACCCGGATGTCCCTCCCCCGGATGTCCCTCACCCGGATGTCCCTCATCTGGATGTCCCTAACCCGGATGTCCCTCCCCCGGATGTCCCTCACCAGGATGTCCCTCACCCGAATGTCCCTCTGCCCGATGTCGCACTCCCTGAGACGTGCCCGCATGGCTACGTACGCGAGGAGTGACCGAGTCCTCGCATTGCAGAGCAGGCGTGCGTTCGGGTTAGGGTCGGGTTCTTGTCGTGTGAGTTTCCTTTGCTGTAATCTATTCATCTCAGGCACTGCTTAAGGCACACGTAGAGGTGTTGAGTTCGTTTGGGTTAGGGTTGTGGGTTTGTTCGTTTCCTTGATTGTAATATAATCATCTTAGGCATTGATTATTAGACGCGTCGCAAGGTTTTTGGATTGCTCAGGGTATATTTTTTAATTATTCATAGTAATATGGGACATCGTGCATGCAGTGTTTTTGCAACTCCTGGCGTGTAAAGAACCTCAGTGTGATGGTGTTGAGGCTCAATAAATCTCTCAAGTATCGTGAGCTTATACGCACACCGGACTGCTCAGGGCCAGCACCAACTTTTGTCCCTTTCTACAGTGAATACTGAACTCCTCGCATGTCGTCAAGAATGCCAGAGAGTACCCCGTTCTGGTGCCCCGAATTTTCATGCCGAAAGAAGTTCACCTCAGACAGCTGGCGACTTAAACATTTCACATTACACCGTCCTGAACACCTTCATGTTGCACACCAGAAGAATCTGAGTGTTCGCAGCGCGCCCCGACGCGTTGAACCTGCTGAGCATCGTGAATTCAATGTTACCAAAGATTTAGTCGAAGACTTGGAGGCGTGTCCCTACCTTGAATACCTTGAAAACATCGCAGACTTGGAGTCTCAACTGTTACAGGGGTTCTTAATCCCAATAATCAATTCAACATTTATTAAAATAAGTACAGCCGTCTATCTATTACTGTTTCTTTCCTCGTCTTATCTTAAGACTCAACCACTTGCACCATATAGCAAGAGCGTGCCAAATCAAATCTCCTCGCGGGACCCTCTTCTTCGTACAGGAAGATTAAACTTCCCCTTGGTGGAGCCACTCCTCGGCCCACTCCTCGTATGGTAACGCGCATGTGTTCAAATACCTCAACACCACCTAGCCGATATTCCCGAGTTCGCAGAAACAAAAACCGTCTCGGTAAGTGTCAGTTAAACCAGCTTCGGCCAGCTGATAAAGCAGATCTCCGAATGACTCGATAATACATTGCAGAGCGTATTAGGATTGTGTCAGTTGTTGACCAAACATACGTCACCTGGTCTCGAAGGTGTATGAAAGTTGTAGGAATCTGGAATAGAGTTTATATAGATAGAATTCTTGATGATATTTTGAGATCGTCTTCGGTATTCTGACTGTTGACTGTGGATTGCTGCTGATACTTCTCTTCTCATCTCTGGAAAGATGCCATCTCTTTATAGTCGGCTTCGAGAGTTTGTACGCCCAGACTTCGACACTATGACTACATTGCTCTTGATATCGTTATCGCGGTCACGTCATGTGCCCGGTGATAATCTTCCACGCATTCCAGTGGGTTATCGTGCTCATGCAGCTGAGGTATTAAAGCGTTACGCTCCTGATAAGAATCAGGCCATGCAGTACATGGTATCATGTCAGACAATATGTCAGATGAAACTTGAACTTAGACATCTCGCAATTCTTGAGCCAGTAGTTGGAACATCTGCCGATCTTGGTCAGCAGTGCTTACCGCAAATTAACGCCTCATCCTCTAAGTCTAGTTGGCTTGTGTCATTGATTTATTCGGCGACCAACCGATACTATGCCAACGTAGATCTTAACGCGTCAGCTCGTATAGAATACGAGTCTGACGTTGCAATGCATACTAACTCAAACCAACGAGTAGGATTGCTTCCGCTCTCATATTGTCAGGCAACGTCATAAATTCCTCAGTCAAGTCATGCTTAGGCCGAGACTATTCTCTTTGACCGGGGAGTGCCTGGATAACTCTTATCGCCTGCGGCAATCAGTCGAAGATCTCACTTACTAGCATATTGACTATCGACTGCTGTGTCCTTTCGGACTAGCCCCGCTAGTTTCCAGGTAAATCAATGTGGTTGAACACTATGTGCACGACTGATATGTAATATTCCCGCTAAGGCCACATAGCTGCATTGTCTTGAGTGACTCTGCTAAGCAATAGCTTATCCGATCAACATGCAACTCATATGTATCCCCGCTAAAGGACATATGACTGGCCCACTTGACGATGTCATGAATAGGTGTTATGCATATCACGTGACTAGACCTGGAGTAACTCCGTGACCTGTATTCATATTACTATCGTAAGTACCATTATCGCTGTTAAGGGAGAACCCCTAACATCACCCCCTTCTGTAGGACTGGTGACCTCAATGGTGCTCCGTCATAACAAGTAGAAAAGCAAAAGATACCACTCAACGTACCAAAGAAATAATTCCAATATAACATAAAAATAAAAATATAAAATCATTTTCTCTTTTTCCCAAATCTTCCGTCTATTTCAATCAACGGATTCTTACCGCTATAATCTTTCAATAAATCCAGAGAACATTCCATCACATTCCCATACATTTCTCACGTATTTTCATCATGCGAATAACCTTCCCAATTTACCAAATACACGTGTTTCCATGGATCATCATCTGAAGGTCTGCTCGCAATAATTTCCTCCATTATCCAACCAGCATCATCGGCTTCGATTTCAACGATTTGTTTCTTTGGGTCGGATCCTCGATATCGTTCCAGCAACGCAATATTCAATGTCAGATGAATTTTCCATGATTCCAGCAACTTTAATGTGCAGTACTTTCCATGTTTTCCGGCTGCAATTACATCAAAAGGTCCGTACATCATATCATCCAATTTCTTGCAGCGGTGCTTAGCTCGAATATTCCTTCCATTAAGCATGACCAATTTGCCCTTCTTGAACGGCTCTATCGATTTCTGTTTCTTGTCGTAATATTTCCGCACCGCTTCGATGGATTGTTCCAGCTGTTTCAATAGCTTCGAATGAACAGAATTCATATAATGACCATATAATTCCGAAGCCGGATTTCGAAACTGAATTTCTGTTTGCCAGTTTGTTCGCAGCTCAAATCCATAGTTGTCGAAAGACGGAGATATCTTGGTACTTGAATTCTTTGAATTACTATAAGCGTACTCAGCCATAGCTAGCATAGCTGCCCAATCGTTCTGTTCGTAATTGCAATAAGATCGAAGATAGCTCTCAATGACTTGATTGATTCTTTCAGTTTGACCATCCAACTAAGGGTGATATGCCGTGCTCATACTTCGTTTGATTCCTAAGTAGTCATATAAGTCGGTAACAATTGCCCCGTAAAAGTTCCATCTCGATCTGAAACTACATTTTCGGGAAACCTATGATACTTCCATATGTTGTTTAAATACGCTCGTGCCACTGTAGGAGAATCCTTTTTCTTTATCGGGATGAAATGAGTCATTTTAGTAAAGCGATCTACAACCACAAGTATCATGGTTACTGCTTCTGATTCTGGCAAATCGGAAATGAAGTCTGTACTAAGATGCATCGAATGTTTACATGCCATTTCCAATGGATGTAACAGGCCGTGCTTTGCATGTCGTGGTGCCATCATTCTCTGACAGTTATCGCATTCATTACAGTACTTCCTAACATCTCGTTCCATATTTGGCCAATGAAAATTCCTTGCTAATAGCTCCATCGTACGTTCTGTTCCAAAGTGTCCTGCCACCTTGGAATCATGCTCTGATTGCATTATTCTATCCCGAAGTCCTTCTGGCACATATACTCTGTTCTTCCAACAAAGTATCTCATCGCGAATTTCATATTCCTTATCCACATGTCCTCCAGGTATCAACTGCTTGCATATCATTCGGTAATTGTTGTCCACCAATGCTTTTTCCTTAATCCGTTCCTTCGCCTCTGGTAGTACTTGTTCTATATCCATGGCTCCAAAATTAAGGCAACCGATTTCCATATCGTGAAGCTGCATAGCTCCAACTTCCAACCATTGTTCCTTCCTTAACAATGTTTGTTTCCCAGCCGCTGTCGTACCCCCTTCTCTAGAGGTGAACGCCGGGCACCTTGAAAGCGTATCAGCTGTAATATTCGCAGCGCCTTTCCGATAGATCAACTCAAAATTAGAGGATAACAAGTCTTCTGCCCATCGCGCTTGTCTCCTGTTTAACGAGACTGCTGTCTTAAAATAGGTCAAGTTTTGATCGTCCGAAAAGACTGTAGTCTTATGCTCCGCTCCCTGGAGAAAATGCCTCCATTTACAAAACGAAAATACGACGGCTAGCATTTCCTTATTGTAAATATCGTAATTAAGTTCGGCAGATGAAAGCTTGCTTGATATAAAACTGAAAGAATGAAGCTTGCCATCCTCGAATGTTTGTGATAATATTCCTGCAATGGCGAAATCGGAAGTGTCGCTCTCAACCAAAGCTGGTCTATTTAGACTATAATGCCCTAATATTGGAGTTTTTCCTGAAGTAAATAAAACAGTTATTTTCAGGAATGCTGCTTCCTGAGCATCCCCCCATAGGATTTGCTTATCTCCTCCACGCAATAGATCTGTAATTGGCGACACTATTGCTGCATATCCTGGATCAAACCTCCGATAAAAATTCCATAGACCAAGCAACTGCTGAACTTCCTTTTTTTTGGTAGGTTGAGGCCAATTAATTATTGCCTTTGCTTTCTCGAAATCCATGGGCAATCCAGTCCCGCTTACGAGGAATCCTAAGAAAGGAACTTTCTTTGCCTCGAATGTGCATTCATCGATTTCCACCCACATATGATTATCCATAAGTAGTTGGAATACTTTGGATACTTGCCGATGATGCTTTTCGAGTGACCCCTTAGTTGCAATAAGAATGTCGTCAATATATGCGACGACAACCATTACTCCATCATCGTCAATAGCAACCTTAGTATCTATAACCAATTCCATACCAAGTAACGGTCGCAATATTCGATTTATTTCTCTTTGAAATGTTCCGGCGCATTGGTTAAACCGAAAGGCATAACCATATATTCGTATAATCCAAACTTAGTTTGGAAAGCAGTAAACTTTTCATGTCCCATAGCCATTCTCATAAGACGGAATCCTACCTTTATGTCCACCTTGGTAATGAAGTCGCAGTGTCTCATTTTCCGAGATAATTCATCCATAATTGGTAAAGGTGTTTTGTCCTTCTTCGTATGATCGTTAAGATGTCAATAATCAACACACCAACGAAGACCTTTTCCATTTGGTTTAGGAATGAATAATACAGGGCTTCCTACTGAACCGCTGGATGGTCGAATTTTCTTTTCCTTAATCATTTTTTCGAGATATTGTACCAATATCTTTTCTTCCTCCTGTGAAAGTTGATATATTGGTCCCATTCGGAGCTTATCTTCTGAAGTTGTACGCTCGATACGATGATCATATCCTCTGCTATGAGGTAGCTTTTCTGCATATTCCGGATTGAATAATAATAAAAACTTATGGTATTGTCTTGGTAAACGACCCAACATCGACGGAGTAGCTTGCACCAAGGATCCAATATATATAGCATCTATATTAAGAGCTACTCGTTTATCATAAGTAATGGAGTATTAAGGGTGTAATTTTGCATGCCCGAAGCATTGTGAAGTGCAATGAGGAAAATGTAAATGAGAAGTCGTTGTCCCCTGAGCCTTATGCTTTTCGAGGTACCATGCTGGAATCAGACAATCGTAATCTTCTGAAGTTGGCATGACTTCAAAAGCATGATCGTCTGGATCATAGGACTGATAATTGCCGAAGGATAAACCCAAGGGCACAGAATATAACCCTTCGGTAATAATATCTCATCCCGTCACATCCTTAGATTTGACTTTCTTAGTTCTCTTGACCACAGGTATACGATAAGCTTTAGCTGCATTTGGTGAAATAACAAAGCTAGTGCTGCCCAAATCCAGCATGCATCGCAAAGGGTAATAGCGATTATTGTAATCAATGAAGAATCGGTAAATAGGTCTTTTGAGGACTTTCGTAGGTGAGATTTTTGAGATCTTCTTATGTCTTGAAGCCTCATAATAAACATAATCGGTAGAGAGGTATGGTTTTTTAGTATGAGAACCAAGTTGGTCGATTGCTAGTGTTAGCAATGGTTCCGTTTTCGGACCGTTTCTAATATAGCAGTTCCTACAAAACCCGGCCCCAGCCGGTTCGGTCCGGGTTTGTACCAAACGGTTCCCTCAATTAAGTGCATGAATATTCATCACATAATTTAGTGTTTGGTATATGAAATATGCAGCTTTGGACGGCGCATCTTTTGGTTGTCTCGGATTTTTGATATCTTCAAAACTCAGCAAGCTGCTTTGAAATTATTGCCATTTTCGGCCCAAAAACGAGGTTTTTGGGCTACCGCTTGCTGAGATTCGAAGATATCGAAAATCGGAGACGGCCAAAAGATGCGCCGTACGAAGCTACATATTTTATGTACCAAACACTGAACTCTCTGATTAATATTTGTAGCCATAATGCGAAGGTGCGCTTAAAAAATCGTCGATTTTTGATGGGGTAAGGCCGTTGCCACGCAGACCTATAAAACCGGCCGGGTCCAAAACTGGAACCGTTGCTAACACTATCGATTGCTTTGCGTTTAGCCATCGCTATCCTTTCAACAATAGCGTATCCACAATGGGATATAGTTGGGGTTTATGAAAGATCTTATTGTTTGAATGTTCTTGTATTCGTATCCCCTGACTGACCAGCAGTTTCGACCTACCGGTCATCCTCAGAAGGGAAAAACAAAAAAAAATAATAACAAGGAAAAAGGTCTTCCAATCGCTGATTGGTGTGTTGAAATATTCATTTGCAACCTAATAAGCTGAATATTGCTTAATCTTCCCCATCTGAATCGCACCAATTTCTTTCTGGTTCCTGATCTTCTACTTCCTCTTGGTCATGTTCCTCGAAGTCCTCCTTGAAGTCCTCCTCGAAGTCCTCCTCGAAGTCTTCCTCCAAGTCCTCCTCCAAGTCCTCCTCAACGTCCTGCTCAAAGTCCTGCTCAAAGTCCTCTTCAACTCAGCTATTCTCTTCTTCACTATCATCGGATTCCAGATCCTCTTCATCATCTGTAGTATACAGATTTATTTCTGAATCCGAATCCTCATTCTCTTCCTGACCATAAGCCCCTACCTTAAGCTTCTGGTATTCTTTTGCCTTAGAAAACGGGGCCATTCCTATTTCCTTCCTTGCCTATCTAAAACAATCCATTGTTTTATGGACTCCTTTCCTATCTCCAGGCCATGCGCACCTTTGGCATTCTCCTGCAGGCTTCCTCCTATCCAGCTCGGATTTATCGATCCCTTCCGTTTGTTCTGCATAAGTTTTGTTGGATTTATCTCTTTGTTTGAACTTCCGGTTGGACTGATTATTCAATTTTTTAAACTCAGTATTGTGCCTGTCTTGAAACGTATTCTTGAAAGTCTTTGGTTTATCAAACCTGGCTTCCTTATCGAACCGGGTCTTCTTCGTGAATTCCTTGTGTACTTCCAAAATGGGTTTCTTAAGGCCTAAATTTCTTCTAGCCACATCCCATTGTTCTGCAGTTCTTCCGGCACTAATAACAATACTGATGATTCCATCATCAGTCGTTTCCATAAGATCAACCGTATGCATCTGTTCCAAAATCTTATGCAGAAGTCGATCAAGAATTATTTTCTTAAAAGCTGCGCTGGAAACCAAAGCCTTATCATTATGCATTTGGATCTGTGTCAACATATCCCGAATGCATCCATTATATTTGACCTTATCAAGTTCCGCATAGGCTTCATCCTTAGCATCTTTATCCTCGATTCGGAATTTCAATTCCTGAATGTAACCCATCATCGATTTTGGATGTTTTCCTGAGTGTGTTCTCTTGATCCATTGGATATGCCAGGCTGCAGCATATTTTCCATCAACGAACCAATCCAATCAATTGTTCTCTCATCATTTGGGAATTTTTCAGGTTGATACCAGATGTAAACTTCAATCATTACCCACCAGGTATCGAAGTCATCTCCTGGTCTTCCTTCAAATTTTCTGGGTTCCTTAATTTTAATTGGCTTTGCATATTGAAGATCTCGAATACATCGTTTCCTAGTACTTAGCTGAGGAATATTGCTGTTATTATTTCCGTGTTCTGAAGGTGGTCCTGATCCTGGAGGTGGGGGGTCCCCAGCACCACCGGCTGCACCACCGGCTGCTCCACGGGCTGCTCCTCCGGCTGCTCCTGCGCCTGCTCCTCTGGCTGCTCCACCGGCTGCTCCTCTGGCTGCTCCTCCGGCTACTCCTCCGGCTGCTCCTCCGGCTGCTCCACCGGCTGCTCTACCGGCTACTCCTCCAGCTGCTCCATCGGCTGCTCCGTCACTACCTGCACCTCCAGAAATGCGTCCTAACCAAGTTACTTCGCTTGCGGTATCTCTCAAACTGGACACATCACCTCCGGAATAGTGTTGTCTTTCGGGATGTACCACTGTGGATGGTCCAGCCTGCGTAACCTGCTGTTGAAAGTTAAAATGTGAAGATTCCGAGAATTTATATCCTTCCATAGCAGTAGTTAATCCAGTATTAATTTCCTGCATTTGTACTGGTTGTTAGTTCATGGCCATCGCATGCTCCCTCAGCTCGCATTTAGACGGGACCTCTTTCAAAGATTTTTTAATGGATTCTGAGACTTCATTGACCTTTTGAACCTTAGAATGTATATCTTTTAAAGACCTTTGTATCTCGATATTGGTCCCCTTAATGGCGAGAATCTGAGTGGCATTATCAGTAATGCGTTTGCTCATAGCCTCCATTTCTTTCCTATGTGATATAAAAATGTCATTGGCTTCCTGGACAATCTGCGTATCCTGACTCTGTAAAATATTCACGCCTGAACGTAATTCTCTCAAAACTGCCTCCTGCAGTTATAATTGAGTTTCTACCCCAGCCACATCCGCGTCCACAGGATGTTTGTCGGTGTAAATCCTAGTTTCCAGAATTTCGATATTTGCTTTCACTGACTCAAATTCGTCTTCTAGGACCTCTTTTTCTTCTTTGGAAGCTTGTATTATGTAGATGACTTGCTGCACGAGTTCCGACAACTGTCTTTGAACTAAGTTGGACCTTGCGCCCGGCATTTCGAGTTCCCCCTGACCAAGCTTTGTTTCCTCTGGGTTCTCGATTGCCTTCATTTGCTGGTATTCCAGCCGAGCCTGCTTGATCCTCCTCTGGTATTCCTGCACCCATGACAGGATTTTCTTCACTGCCGGGGATCGAGGTTTCCCGACTCTGGACCCGCTGGGCGCCAATGCTCCGCTCCTCCACGTCAGCCTGCGCCTGGGGGCTGCCATGCTGAATCAAGTGACTATTGTCAGGTGGCAGAACAATTCTGGTCAACTGAACCGTTGCTTCGTCCCTATGAGGACAATTTTCGAGCTGACAATAATCAATTCAGTCCCGTTGCAGAATATAACAGGCTCTGCTGGGTATTTTGCCCTGGTATTTATAAGCGTAACACTCCGAAAGAAAGTTACAACGCTGACAGCTTACTGCTGGGCTTTTTTCCTTGATATTGCATAACTGGCAGCCCACACAGAAGCAATTCTGTCGGCGACAATGTTGGCTGCAAGTTCTCTGTCACAAGTAAATGCAACGGAAGTTGTCTTCGCACTTCTGGCACTCCAAACTCATATATATTACTGAGCGTTGGTTTATCGATAACAATAAAATGTAGTCCTGGTTTCTTAGGATGTCAGTAAAAATACGCTCCGGTTTTATAGAGTTCCTTATACAGGTGTGGTAACTCTGGTGTCATGTAGTCCTTAATCAGATACAGTGTAGAGTACTGAAAATATTATACTGTTACGTGGGTTCTTAATCCCAATAATCAATACAACATTTATTGAAATAAGTACAGCCACCTATCTATTACTCTCTCTTTCCTCGTCCTATCCTAAGACTCAACCTCTTGCACCATATAGCAAGAGCGTGCCTAATCAAATCTCCTCCAGAGACCCACTGCTACGTACAGGAAGATTGAACATCCCCTTCGTGGCGCAACTCCTAGGCCCACTCCTCGTCTGGTAATGCGCCGGTTTTCAAATACCTCAAGTCCATGTAGCCGATATTCTCGAGTTCGCAGAAACCAAAAACATCGAGGTAAGTGTGGGTTAAACCAGCTTCAGCCAGCTGAAAAAGAAGATCTCCGAATGACTCGACAATACATTGCAGAGCGTATTCGGATTGTGTCAGTTGTTGACCTGACATACGTCACCTGGTCTCGAAAGTGCATGAGAGTAGTAGGAATCTTGAATAGAGTTTATATAGATAGGATGCTTAATAATATTTTAAGATCGTCTTCAGTGTTCTGACTGTTGACTGCGGATTGCTGCTGATACTTCTCTTCTCATCTCTGGAAAGATGCCATCTCTTTATAGTCGGCTTCGAGAGTTTGTACGCCCAGACTTCGACACTATACCTACATTGCTCATGCTAGCGTTATCGCGGTCACGTCATGTGCCTGGTGATCATACGCCACGCATCCAAGTGGGTGATTGTGCTCATGCAGCGGAGGTATTAAAGCGTTACGCTCCTGATAAGAATCAGGCCATGCAGTGCACGGTATCGTGTCAGACAATATTTCAGATGAAACTTGAACTTAGACGTCTCGCAATTCTTGAGCCAGTAGTTGGAACATCTGCAGATCTTGGTCGGCAGTGCTTATCGCAAATTAATGCCACACCCTCCAAGGCTGTTTGGCCTGTGTCATAAATTTATTAGGCAACCAACCGATACGATGCCAACGTAGGTCCTGACTTGTCAGCTGATATAGAATACTAGTCTGACGTTGCAATGCATACTAACTCAACCCAATGAGCAGGGTTGCTTCTGCCCTCATATCTGCAGGCAACTTCATAAATCCCTCAGTCACGTCACGCTTAGGCCGAGACTATTCTCTTTAACTGGGGAGTTCCTGGATAACTCTAATCGCCTGCGGCAATAAGTCGAAGATGCCACTTACTATCATATTGACTATTGAATGCTATGTCTTTCCGGACTAGCCCCTCTAGTTTCAATGTAAATGAATGTGGTCAAAAACTGTGTGCACGGCTGATATGTAATATCCCCCCAACGGCAACCTAGCTGCATTGTCTTAAGTGACTCTGCTCAGCAATAGCTTGTCTGATGGACATGCGACTCATATGTATTCCCGCTAAAGAACATATGACTGGCCCACTTGACGATGTCATGAATGGGTGTTATGCATATCACGTGGCTAGACCTGGAGTAACTCCGTGACATGTATTCCTATAACTATCGTAAGTACCATTATCGCTGTTAAGGGAGCACACCTAACATCAACCACCGCCACCTCCTCTGCCGTGCACAGAAACATAGGCTGGCGCCGGTACTCCGCTGAGCGATTACATTCCTGTGTCATGGGAACACGATGCTCAGGGTTGCCTTGAGACGAACCTACAAAACACTCCCTACTACCCGGTTGTGACGTGTGAACTGTACAAATATATGCTGTGTGGGATCAAGAAGATGGGCATGAAGACGTACTAGGACAATGGGCTGAAGGAAAAAAACACCACTCTGCGTTTCCCCAGGTTCAAAAATGGCAATTGCGTCCAGAAGCTCGTGGCTAGCATGCGAGATGATCTGGCTCTTGGACAGTGAGAACCACACACTCTCGAGAATATGAAATGCAATGACAATCACCAACGCCCTATCAAATACTTGAGCCAAGGCATCATCAAAAGCATAAGATGGTTGATGCGGCAGCCAGTGTACGCCGAGCATCTTCTTTACGCCCCTCAGTGTTAGTTGAAAAACAATACGCCACCGAAACGCCTGTATACCGAAATGCACACTGCGGACCGGTGGTGGGAGATCGAGGTAACGAGACATACCCAAGGATGATGACGTGCTAACCGACGTTCAGTCAATGCTCAGAGTGGGGGATACACCACTTCCCTTGGTCTTCATTCCCGATGGAACGCATCTCTCGAATCTTGCTGGCGAGAGGAATGAGTGGCCTGAATATGTGAAAATTGGCAATCAATCTTCGAAGCTCCGCCAGATGATTTCAACGCACAGCCTCGTAATGGTCGCTCTCCTGCCAATTCCGATCAAGAACAGCAATATTCCTCAGAAGCAGCTGGATGAGGAGCGGCAAACAAACCGAGAGGTGCTGAACGACATACTCTGGTGGGTACTCCACCCATTCACCTTTACACCAAATCCCAGCACCGAAAGTGGGTATTACAATGTTCCCTTTGCAGATGGCAACTTCAGGCGTTGCAAATGGGTTTGAGCAGCATGGCTTGCAGATTGCCCAGAGTATAGCGACCTACATCATCTCGAGCGACATGTCTGTCTTGGTGCGAGTGTCCAAAGAACAAACTTGGAGTTTATGTCCCTCCAGACCAGGATCACCCCCGGCAGGATCACAATCTATATCGAAAGCTCAGCAATACCAACACCAAGGCAGCCAATGCCGACGTCACATGGCGCCATGTTCACCAAGGATTCAACGTGTTTCGACATATTACCTCTATTGTGAACGACCTCCCGAAGCCCTACCTCCTCCATACAATTCAGATCGGCATGCTTGATAACCTCCAGAAGTGGATTTTCCACTTCATGAAGACGTACAACTGGCTGGACAAGTACAATGCAATATGGTGATCCGTTTCTGCTTACCACGACCTCACACCAACAACTAAGTCATATGAGGAAGTTTCTCAATGGAATGGAAAGGAGATGAAGGAAATAAGCAGGTACATGCTTGGAGTTGTAACCCAGTCTCTACATGGAGCAAGCCCCGCTCAGCGTTCCACATTCAATCACGCAATTGAGTGCACACCGAAATTGTTAGAATTCCATATGTATGCTTGATATAAATCTCACGATGATGCAACATTGAGCAACATGGAAGTCGCCTTCTGTGGTTTTCACATCTTCAACCATGTTTTCTTACTCGGGCAAGCCGGCAACTAGGCGAAGGCCAAACCCTATGCTCTGAGAACGGAGCCTGTGAAGAAGCAAATGGTTGACAAGGAAAAAATGCTGAAACTTGGACGTGGTCCAAGAAGCAGTGCGAAATGAACACCTGGTGGGATTATATCAGCCACGGGATGGATGTTTCCAAGCAGTTAGATGCTGACTTCAACTTTCCGAAGATCCACTTGATGTGTCACTGGGTCAAACAGATTCGTAGATACGGAGACTTGCAGCAGTGTTTTACCGAGAGACATGAACAAGCACATAAAACGAATCTCAAGGATGGTTGAAATGTCTCCAATCACAATCTCAACTATCTGCTGCAAGTAATCACCTGTCAGCGTCGCATTCTCGGTTTCGAAATCAGCGAGCTTAATCTCCAAGTCCTCGCTCAGTTTTCTGGTAACAGCGCTGCCGTCTGCAGTGTCCTTCCTGCCTCTGCTGATCTGGCTGCCCACCTGGGATCCCAGTCATATGTGAAGCCCGAATTCCTGGGGCCCCAGAACCGCCGTGATGGAAAGCATCCTGACGCTATGATCAAAGACTTCAGAGCATTACTCGACAATACACTAGACGCAACGCACCTCACGACAATAGACAAAGGCACGCGGGAGTTTCTCCAGCATAAGAGTGGTAACAACACGTCTATATCGGATGAACAACTGCACACAATTGATATCTGTATTTACCACGGTATTAAGGTTCAAGTTGGGGGTTTCCAAGGTGAACGCATATTACACATTTGTTGATGCACAGAAAGCGAGAGCTGACACGGAGGGGACCGACGGAACCAGTGGGTGTGGGTAAAACAACACCCAGGGAGATGTTATGGTGCGCTAAATGGTCGTCTCCCGTGGCAACTGCAACGACCATTCATAATCAAAATCTTGAACGAGGATGGAGCTTTTGTTGAGTATTGGTTAGGTCCAGTGCTCACCACAATACCTGAAAACTCGGGTAACTTGGATCCTTTATCGAAATTTGTACCAGCGAGAAAAATACTGACAGCAGTTGCTTGGCAAGTTTTCAGCATGGGAAACATTGTCGGCTGCGCGCACATAATTCCAGAGATAGCTACTAGTAGTAAGACAGGAGAGGGACGGAACGAGCAATGGATTGTCACTAGCCACATTGATCTGGTGACTGGGAATGATGTGTATAATTTGTAAAGAGAGAATTGAATTTTGCGCGCAGATAGACGGAACGCGAGGAGAGGTTTTCGCAGCGTCACCCATCGCATTGCAATCCCAATGCAACCCCTTGTCAAATGCACCCATTCCTACGTACGGTCATTGTTGGCCTTCAACGCCAAAGTGGTTGGTTACAATAAGAGACTGACAAAGTGAGAAGAAACGGTGAAATGGCAACGGGAGGGCGATATGCAAAGCGACACGTGGTATCGACGCCGGGAGAGGAGGAAGCCGCCACCGTGAGGTCTCTGACACCTCTGACGGACCGCGTCCGCGCTGACAGAGCCATTCCCAGCGGACGGAATTAGTTTTTCCTGATAACTCACCACCCTGTGTGTCCTCCTCACACTCGCTGTAGTCATTGTCATTGCCATCGCTCGGACGGTTGCTTTCACGGCTCAGCGCTGCAGGATCTACCCAGTCCTCATCACCATCATCCTCGTCAATTATCTTATCCCAACTCAGTGGTCCAACGGCCCGGACGTCGGCTGGAATCTACCGCCGGCAGCTTGGTGGTTCAATCTTTACCTTGAGAGCATCGCGACCATTTCAAGAGAAATGCTCGCAGGTGCTATCATCCTTCCCCGAGTGGGTTGTCTGCGCATTGAAGCAATCGACTCGTTCCCCGAAGGCACGGGGGTTGTCCTCCCTCCAACTGCTCATTTGGTAGCCGGTTTTGTCAAACATTTGCCACATATATAAGCGGAAGGCTGCCCACCACTCCCAGAAAACCGAACTCTTGCTCCTGCGGTGCGGCCCTCTCAGCTGGAATTGTGAAAAGTCGTGAGTTATAACTGGATCAAGAAAGATTATATCATAAAAGAGGTCACATGCCCTCTCATCTTGTATGCCGCAAACATTGTATATCCATATGAGTCCACAGATGTGTTCCGTGCTGAATCCCATTATACTGTCCCGATCCAACAACAGTCGTCGATTTATAACCAATGTCGACATTTTTGCCCTAGCTGTTGCCTTCCCTTGTCCTTTGCGGCTCCCATTTGGTGCCATCGCTGCGAGTTGAAAATGAATCTCTGACAGATGCTTTGGCATTATGCTACAGTTGAATGTAGTGGAAGGAAGCCAAGAGGGAACGTACAAAGTTGTGTAGGTTATCGGGTGTGTTTTAGAATGAGAGGGGTTATTTTGTGCAAGTCACATGTTGTCGAGAGAGCTCAGGATGCTGGTCGTGGATTTAATACGATAGGAAAACACTATGGTGGTGAAGCCAGGAAAATGCGATATATATACTCGAGTTCCTGCAATTTCTGGGATCAACTTGTTTTGTTGGTTAACGAAGACAAAACAGCACAGCCTTCATCTTGCAGAACCACCAGGCACCACATGAATGAGGAGCCTCGAAGTGGGATTTAGTACTAGCGGTAAGGACAGTATACGACGCTGGGCATTGCTTTCGCATCCCGTACCACTACGAGTGCTCAGACTTCTTGTATCTCGGAGTAACCTGAGGAGTTCTCTGGTTGTCCCAACTGTGCAAGCATCCAACACGGCTACCAATGCCTAGCAGTGGAAAAAGCGCACGCAACTGATGTCATAGGATAGAGAATACGTCATTGTTCAATTTGCAATGCTTTTAGCTCTGGCAAAGAGTGATTTCCACCGGGAAGCTGAAGATATACACAATCGATGGTTCGATGTATTGTGCCAAAATGGAGTGCAATACTATGGTAATTGTGGCAAGATGGGATCAACACCCTTCAAGCGGTGCAAATAGACCTTCAGCCGTTGCTGTAACACTGAACTTCAATGCTGAGTTTAATCTGATGACATTTAACCGCATAATGTAATGCTTTTGAAGGGATCTCGTCCCTGAGCATTGTCAGGGTTTAGAGTCTAGTGCGGTCTGCACTACGCCTCTCCCTTTGCCAAATCCTGCCATGGTCACTCAAATAGGAGTCTATCTTGCCTGCCGTTGCATATGCATGCAGAGGAAATCATTCCTACCTTCTCAATGTTGAATATCTATATCGGACTAAACACTCCCAAAACCCTCCCCCTGGCACTACTCTGGTCAAACGAAATGTTCGAAGTCTTGCTAATCGTCAGAATCCACAAAAGCGTGGGCCTTAGAGGAATTGTCAAGTTGCGCCTGCTAAGAGACGCGTTTCCATACCGGCTGGCAAGAGGGATACCTCTCAAGGAGGGAGTGCCTCACTCTCAACAATCCAAGGTCAGAACTTCAACCACTTATCTTCGCTGAACAATTCTAGCGTTGCAGATATCACTCAATGAATCGTTGCCACCCCGTCCGCTACACTGCGATGGTCAATAAATGCTCTAACCGCCACACCAGGTACATTCAGTCGTAGCACACGAGCACTCGGAGGAACCTCACAGACAGACTCAACGTGTTGAGTTGTATCCTGCCCTGCATCCGGCATTTCTAGCACTCCCACTGCTCTCTGCGGTCTTGAAAACTTGCCTACCCCCATCTCTGATACAGAAGCCAGTACGATCATTAAAAATCAACTGTGAACACGAGCTACAGAAAGGAATCCCAAGCAGAGGCAGTGGCAATTGCAACCGCAGGAGGTGACTACGCCTGAATCAATGGTCTCTGGCAGACGCAGCATCCATCGATTTGGTTACTCAGACATGAAGCATCTTGTATTTGCAATGGGCAGACTCCTTGAGCTCTATATGTGGAACAGACGGCCGTTTATGAGTGCAAGCGACTTGGTGATGGCAAGTTATGCAACGCAACTCGTAGCGAAAGCATTAGCTGTAGTCCCACACTGGAAGATAATCGAGACGTACTGGAACATCGCTATGCAGCAAAACAACATTTGGTCCTTAGCATTCGAGGCACGCAGAAAGGAGATCTTGAAAGAGATATGCTGAAGCAATGGCCCACGTTGGATATTTCACTCTCAAACCAGTATCAGGTTCGAGCACAAGTCAATATGGTTAAATCCCATTTTATGCAATCAGCAAGGCACAACATCGCAGAGCTTTATGATCTCCATCACTTTAAATCCGCCACAGAGCGTTTGGAATTCATTGATTCCCTTCTGGCAGACAATAAATTTCTTTTTCCTATAGCAAAGCATATGAAAGGTAGTGTACACGGTGCAAATTCAATGCAGAGAGAGTCGAAAGCTGCTAACGAATGGCTAGCGTCCACTGTACTTCCTCGTGGAAGCAATCATGCGGATTATCTACATCAAATTGTATCATCGGGCGAATAACCACGGTAAGCATTGTGATGGATTTTATGATTCCATGATTGACGACCAGGATGGTCATATACCCTTGCCGCTGATCATGTTTACCCGCACTGTGTTGGGACATACTCTCCTGGAGTGGCAAAAGAACAAGGGTGTTCATCCAAACACTTCCAAGTCAAAGCTGAAAGCGGATAGACCTGATCGCTCGAACTACTTCAACTACAAGAATGACATTGGTAAGATGGCATCCTTCTGCGCTGTAACGGGTTGCAAGTTGTTAACCTTGCTTGGCGTTGCAGTCATGTATTCATTGTTGATGAATACCTGCAACACACTACCGGAGAGCTACCAACAGAGGGTGTATAAAAACACTCTTGCTATAGCCAAGCATCAGATCCAATAGGCGGAGAACCCAATGCCTGCCGTGGTGATCAACATGGAAGCAGCGCTTGTTGATAATGCTATTCTTCTTGACTATTCAACCTCCAAAGTGGCGCTGGAGGAACCTAAGATCGGAAGCACTGACCCAAACATCGCGACCAACAACAATTGCACAGATGACAAACTGCATCTCGAGATGCCAAGGGGCAACGGGAATAACCAAGATGATGGTGACAAAAGCAATGAGCGCGATGCCATCCCCACTGCCAGCCAGCAACAATTGGCCGCATCGGAACTGGAGTGGTTTGAACTGGGAACCATTGAGGCCGAGGGGTATGAGTGCGAGGATGGCGATGATGAGGATCTGGATGAGGAGGAAGAAGCATCGCAAGCCGATGATGGATCAATGAACAAAGTATAGGACTGAGAGCATAGTAGGTTTGACCTGGGAACAAGTAATGTCAACGGGTATGAGGGCGAGGATGGCGACCATGTGGATGAGGAGGAAGAAGCATCGCAAGCCATCGATGGATCTATGCAGAATGTAGAGGACCAAGGGCATAGTACCAGAGAGTATGACAATTGGACAGTATATTTTATTAGCAAAATGTAAAACGGTCCGGAAGCCACACGCAAACCTCCCAGACACTCCGACAGACCTCAAAGGTGCTCCCAAGTAATTCCAGATGCTCCCAGGCCCCCCTGGCGCTAAGCAAAGTGCTCTCAGACTCTCCAAGAGCATTCTCAGGTGCTCCTGAGAGCACCTGCAGTTATGGAGGTGCATTCCGGATGCTACAAGATTTGACATATAGGATAGTCAAATTTTGGAGCTGCAGAGACCTCTGCGCAGGTCTGCAGGAGACTTAGTGCCGTATTCTCACAGTAGTGGTTCTTATGGTTCCATAACCACAAGGCATTTCGTGTATCAAATTGATCTTTGTTACAGTCACAAGATTCGCCGCATCAAAATATGGCATGTATTATCTATCTAAGTCTCTCTATATATATATACAGCCAATCTGGCAGCAGATGGTACTGGAGCATAATCGCAGGAGCACCTGGAGACGCTGATTGAGAGAACATAGAGATGCACTAGGAGGCCGTGATCGTGTAAACTGGGAGATGTACTTGCAGGCTGCGATCGGGCGAGTTTGGAGATGCACTTGGAGGCTGAGATCAAGATGAACTCAGAGATGCACTTGGAGGCCGAGGTCGAGCTGGTTTGGAGATGCATTTGAAGGCCGAGATCGAGTAACTCAGAGATGCACTTGGAGGCCGTGATCGAGCGAGTTTGGAGATGCACTGGGAGGCCCTGATTGAGTGAACTTAGAGATGCACCTGGAGGCGGTGATCGTGTGAACTGGGAGATGTACTTGGAGGCCGCGATCGAGCGAGTTTGGAGATGCACTTGGAGACCATGTTTGTGCGAACTTGGAGGCTGTAATCGGGCGAGGTTAGAGATACACTTGAAGGCTGTGATCGAGCGCGTTTGAAGATGCACTTGGAGGCCACGATCGAGCCAGTTTGAAGATGCACTTGGAAGCCGTGATCGAGGGAGTTTGGAGATGCACTTGAAGGACGTGATGGTGCAACCTTGGAGGCCGTAATCGTCCGAGTTTAGAGATACACTTGGAGGCCGTGATGATGGGAACTTGGAGGCCGTAATCGTGCAAGTTTAGAGATACACTTGGAGGCCGTGATCGACCGAGTTTGGACATACACTTGGAGGCCATGATCGAGCGAGATCGGCGGAGTACAAGGAGGCGTTCAATCTTGAGGCGGTAGATCGGGAGGGAAGCACGACGGGAGCTGAGACTCTATTCATTGGTCAACTCGTAATTGTGCGAATGTAGAGAACTGCTTACAACATTGTCTGCCCAGAGATGAGAGACTGGCTGGGAGTGGGAGACAGTAGATCTTGGGATGATGCAGTACGCGGTGTATGCAGTACTCAGTGTATGCTGTACTTGGTGTATGCTGTACTCGTTGTTAACTCTTGATCATGGCATGGAGAGATAGAGAGGGATGACTTAACTTCGTGTTCTGAGGTGATGGTAGAATTGAGGACAAGAAAGAGAGAGATGAGAGGGTACGGGGGAAATCATAATGAGAAACTGGGACGTAAAGAATTTCGTGTGCGAGTCAATGTACCATCCCCGATACGGTAGGTACGAGTCCAGATCCTGCGTGTAATTACACCGATACGAGGTCTTCCTAACCCAGTCAGGCAAGTTGTACCCCTGATTACTCATATCCACTTGTCATCACATCGTTTTCATCTTCATCGCCAATGTCTCTCTTTCTCGGCCACAACTCTACGCTCATCGCAGAACACAAAGTTAAGTCATCCCTTTCTATCTCTCCATGTCATGATCATGAGTTGACACTGAGTACATCATACACTGAGTACAGCTTACACCGAGTACAGCATACACCGAGTATAGCATCCACCCGAAATTGTTTGTCTTCCCTTCGTTCTCATGATTACAAGTTGACCCCTGAATGTAGCTTCAGCTTCCGGCGTGCCTCCCTACACGATTGACCGCCTTCAGCCAGCTCTCCATGAGAGCTCAAAGGTAAAGTCGCATTGTCACATTCCCACGGTTGCGAGTTAACTAAATGATGAATAGAGTCTCAGCACCTGGCGCGCCATCCATCAACTGCCTCTCAGTACTCGTCCAAACTCGCTCGATTACGGTCTCCAATCTCGCTCGATCCCGGCCTCCAAGTGTACCTCCAAACTCGCTCGATTACAGCCTCCAAGTGCATCTACACACACGCTCGATTACTGCCTCCAAGTGTATCTCCAACCTCGCTCGATCCCGTTTTCCAAGTGTATCTCCAAACTTGCTCGATTACAGCCTCCAAGTGCATCTTCACACTCGCTCGATCACTGCCTCCAAATGCTTCTTCAAACTCGCTCGATCCCGGCCTCCAAGTCTATCTCCAAACTCGCTCGATTACAGCCTCCAAGTGCATGTACACACTCGGTCGATCACTGCCTCCAAGTGCATCTCCAAACTCACTCAATCACGGCCTCCAAGTGGTTCTCCTAACTCGCTCGATCCCGGCCTCCAAGTGTATCTCCAAACTGGCTCGATTACTGCCTCCAAGTGCATCTACACACTCGCTCGATCACGGCCTGCAACTGCATCTCCAAACTCGTTCGATCACAGTCTTGGAGTTTATCTCTGAGTTCACTCGATCGTCATTTTCAGGCGCACCTCGAATTGCTCTCAAGCACCGCCTGCCGCGAGTCCAGATATACCGTGTGTAGATGAGTAGCTATATAGATACATAGATACATAGATGAGAATACAAACTGAATACATGAGTTTTAAAAATCATTGAACGATAAGTATTTCCAGGCGCACCTGCAGCGTTCCCAAAGACGATGTTGTTTTTCCCAGACTGCTCTACTGTGTTTCGAGGCGCTCCCAGGTTTGTCACCGGCGCTCCCAGGTTTGTCACCGGCGCTCCCAGGTTTGTCACCGGCGCTCCCAGGTTGGTCACCAGCCCTCCCAGGTTTGTCACCGGCGCTCCCAGGTGCTCCCAGGCTTGTCGTCGGCGCTCCCAGTTACTCTGAAGGCCGGCAGGAATGCCCTCCTCGGGTCTGATACTCTCCTGAAATTGATGCATCTAAGTTTACACTCCACATTCTCTCAGACTCTCCTGGAGCCTTCCAGTGACTAAAATACATTTTGCTGATGTTCAGACCTGTAAAATATGATAATGCCGAAGAAAATGCAATCGCAACCAATGTATCTGAAGGGAAGACTGTATTGTAATACATGACAACATCTCAAAGCTAAATATATATGGGGAAAGTGCGGCATCCGATGTAGAGCAATAGCAGAGAGGTGAAATGTGGCACTCAGCAGGAGAATGGAATAAACATCGCCAGGCGTTGTGTAAATGACAACGGCATAACTGCGGCCCCTGCGAAGAGAGTAACACACGTGTAGTTCTGATGGCGGGTATACATCACCATTTTTTGTGTGCAAAGTAAATAAGGGACGGACACAACCCAACCGGTCGCCTGGGTGACAGGAAGCGTGTATTTCTCCGTCAGAGTGGACGAGGTTTCGTTAGAGCCACCAGAGCCAACCAGGACACCCAGGTGTTTCTGACGGAAGCTAGCGTTGTTGCTGTTAGTTATTGCAGTTCATCTCATAGATTTCAGGCAGGCAATTGGTGTGATTCATGGTCTACAGTCCGTTGGTAAAGGTTGCAAGCGTGATGATGTCTGGACTAGCAGCTGGCTGAAGAAGCCGTGTCCAGTATGATGTATCACTCCTAGCCCGATTTTCAATTGTTTGCCTCATTTTGGCCAGCTGGTGTCGCTTCATTGCCTCTCACATCTCAAGGCATAGTACTTCCTCCTTCGTGGCAGCTTCCAAGATTTTCTCTTGAGGTGTTGTTCCAGGCTTCCTCGATCTTTGTAAGCTCTGCGATTGCTCATCACTGATAAAACATCGCTGTAGAGTTCTGTAATTCAGCACATTCTGGGCATACGGTTCCTCCAGGTATTCTTTGGCAATTAACCTCTCTGGTCTGAAGCTACAATCGTCATCTGTCCTACCCAGAACCCTCCTTCCAATTATTCTTTCCAGATCATCTGACGTATCCTTTCATATCTGATACATTTATTATCATCTCCTTTGTAAATTGAGCCCTATTATCTCTCTCATCCTTTGTGCTAGATACAGCAAGCATAAATCCAAATTGTGTCAATTTCTTGGGGAAGTGGGGACTGTGCCAGGTTGTATAAGGTGCTGGATATATGACCAGAGTTGCTCCAACTCTTCGCCTACCATCAAGTGAAATTCAGTAGTCCCAATTGGGTTACAGTTTACCTGGCCTGAAGACCATGGGCAAGTAGATGGAAGCGTCCAATGCGTGGTGTGTTATCCAGTCCACGGAGCAGCGTCTTTGCTGTGGATTTGAATTTGCATCCTTCATTGTTGCAAAGCCAAATGTTATGCTCTTGGTGTTACAGGTATATTTCCATGATCATACAGGATCACTCAATATTCCAAATATGGACATTCAATTTGAAATCATGAATCATCACTCGGATTTCCCAATTGGATCAACTTTCCAGATCTGTTCACCTATTGGTAATATCGACATTACCCTACCTTCGTATCAATAGATCAACGACAGCAGTCAAGCCGAGCCCAATTAAGATGTGCATTATCTTTGGATTGGTATTGGTTGTACGATCTCTATTGTCACTGGTCATTCCTTATTGGCAGGAAACCTCATTCCTAGTCTGTAACGGCGGCACGTGACCTGGGCCGGGTAACGGCCATTCTATATAGTAGGCTCGCCTCGAGCTTTAGATCTCTAGCGATAATCTTACCTATACATCTACATCTACTATTACTCGCATCCACGTTTGCAACCGTATATATATAATTACCATACGTATACCTATGAGGCCGAACGCAGGCATATGTGCCCTTACACTATTATCACTTTTTCAGTAAACGGATACATTTCGCTTACGGGATGACCAGTTGATGAGTTTTACTCCTTTTCCACACGCGACATCATGGAGCCAACAATTCAAAATACCGCCTTCCAAATGAGATATGGAAGCATCATTACCGCGAAGCACGACGCGTTGACCATTCCATCATTCAATTGAGCCCCTGATGGCAGTGAAGTAGAGATCAGAGACCAATTGGCGCACATGGCGCGTCACCGGCAATGAAGATGATTATTATCCGCAGTACAGGACACCACCCAGCCAATGACAAAATCGCATACAATCGATCCAGATGAGTTCAAGACGACATTAATTACTTCCAATGGCTGCGATCGACCGCCGGACACTGGAGAAGTTGCGACTGCACCCCTGAACCTGTCAATTCACGGCGGAAACCAATAGGGCACAGTGATGAACTGGCGCTCAAGGCGCGTCACTGACATTTAAGGCGATGATCATGAGTACAAGACCATTCCTACAAGTCAATTGAGCACGATCACCAGTCCGTGCACCTACAATCGACGGAGTAACCTTACCCCTGAATGCAGCCATATCATGAATCAAAGGCGAAGTCAGTAACGTTTTACGAGTCAGCGCAGTCACGACTACAATCCTTCTATTTGAGCGATGTGCACCTATCTCAGTTTACGTGTACACCTACAGCTCTAGCAACCTCGAAGCAGCCAACTTGCCAAAGCATATTACTTATACCTACAGATACAATACACGAGTGAAGTGCCCTTACGAAGAAGACCCTCTATGATTGAAGCACTCATACTGCCACGAACATCTGCACGAGCGAAGTCCACTTACGGAGAAGACACCCTACGATTGAAGGACATTGAGGATGAGAAGCTTTCCCTCAAGTGAACCGAACTTATAGCGGTTATATATTGCGCAGCATGAAGTGCATTTACGGTCAAAGACCGACACAATTCCGCAGACCGCCTACGACTACTACGACTACATGGACGATAATGACTATGATGACCTCAGAGCACAAGTATTATAGACAATCGAACCGGCAATCAACAAATCAAGCGCCACTGAGCTTTGGACACTCAGCCAGCAAAAAGCTCCAGTTGGCGGCGCAGGCACTAATGGCGACTCTGGACGAAAATATACGGCGAGATGCAATGCTTATGGGCTCTTATCGACTGCGGTGCAACCAGCATCTTTATGACACCGAGGCTGCTCAAGCGACTCGGAATATCACATCAGGCGGCACACATCACTACTCTCGGCATGAACGGAGAAGTGATGCAATATACAAAGGACATCGGAAGACGTGGATCACAGTCCAGTACTTGGACTCTCTCTCACCGGTATACAAATCAGACATGCTAGTCATGCCAATGCGTGCATATGATTTAGTACGTGGCTTACCATGGTTCTACAAACAAATTCTTGACATCGACTGGGCTCGATTGACTCCCTGCGATCCCTGAGAGCGAGTGGAGCGGAGGAAATGACACTGATGACTATGGCAGTGGCATTGAAGGTTTCAGAAGCCAAAAATGATAACGTCAAGACAAGCTTCTGGGGCGCGGTCCAGTTATACAGACACATCGAGCAACCGCATTCGACGATCTTCCAACTAGCATTGAAGTCGTCGTAGCATTTGCCCGACAGACTGGGGAATGCATAGGACTGCTGGGAGTGACTTTGGAAGGCAGCATCCTGGATTCGCCAGGTGAGAATACAGACCAAAGCGCTGGACGCGACGAGCAGAGAGCAGCGGTGGTAGTTGCGGCAGACGAGCCCCTCCGAGGAGAGACTTGAATGACTGCTATCTGCTCGCCGAGACCCAAAGGGAGTGACCGGATGGTGGGGCTTGGCTCCTGTGTGGGCGAACCGTTAATGACAAAGCCTCCTGGATATTCCCTTCGACCACTTCCATCTTTTTGTCTTGATTCCTTTGGCTAACATAGATGGAGCAGTTTGGAGATAACCCCGAAGACAAATGACATTGGAGAGCGAAGAGCACACTCAGGAACGTCGAAGACTTATAAACTACAAGTGGAAAGCCCAAGCACAAGATATTGCCCCAGATACGAAAGACGAAGGTCCTGAACAAGCTATCATTGAGACTATGAGAATTGGATGTGTATGCAGCTGATATGCACATCCTCGTGATGCATTAATGCTCAGAGACGGATGTCAATCAATCTTTGAATATGCCGACATACGAAGTTATGTGGAATTCTACCCTAGCTAATACACTTACTTCCGATGGCAATCTACGAGACTAGCAATTGAATTCCGAGACGGAGATATATGTACCGGCTCCTATGCCGTACCAAGCACAATCCCGACTACGATTCAAGAGACCAAATAAAGTGCCATACAGCAGAGAGTAGAATACGGAATACAATGCTATATCTGTTTCGAAGTTACATTACTATCCCGAATGAGATCCCGCCTCAGACTCGGCAGTTCCAAGCTGCACAACTGCGATGACAATTGAAAACTGCAATCGACATCCGAATTAAGCCCTTCCAATGGATGTTCCCTACGAAGCTATATGAGATTAGTCGCAGGCGGAGCAACGACTTTCAAAAGAGGGGAATGACAGTACCGGAATCTCAAACAACTCCTACCGCAAACAATTACCGTGCTGAAAGTACACCTAGACATGGATCGACTAGTGGACTCAGAGAATAACAATAAGTCAACCAAGTGAAATGATGGCGAACACACCTAGAGATGAATCGAGAAGCACACGCGGAGGAGAGCCAGCGAGCGCACCCCGCGATCTAGGACGATAAGTTCACCTAGCATACGACGGACATCCAGTAGACCGGTAAAGGCACCAGAGAGATGACACGTCAAACGAGTCTGATCCATGCCGAACGAGTGCAATATGGCAACTGAAGCAGTTCCGAAGGCGATACCGAACAACAGCGACATGGCTACCAAATTGGTCCCGAAGGAGATCGAAAATGACCACCGAGCATACCGAATAGTCTACTGAATAGTCGACCGAATGGCATCACGAGAGACTGTCAAGATAACTAACAAGAGATGATCACCGAGATCTCACAGCGACAGATATCACTACTGAAGGACTTCACATGGAGATCGAACGAGAGGATTACCGGGAGCCTTACCGTAGCAATACACTGACCAAGACGCTTACCGAATGACGTACCGAAGAATCAAAAACTATTGCCGAACGGCATACCAAACTGAATGCCAAACCACATGACCAGAGGCCTACCGAATGCCTCCAGAGATGGCCACAGGAGAGTCGACCAAGAACGTACTGAAGCTATCATACGAATGACTTTCACCGAGAAGCGGACACCGAGACCCTACCAAATGCAGACTCAACAGATGCCGGAATCCGCATATGGAATGTTCAAAGCGGCTTTCCGAGAGCAGAAGCGCGCTCCTATATCGGTGGATATGACCACCTACTGTGAAGCTTACGTGTTAGATATGGATCAATGATATACTGCCACGCTGATGCAATTGGCGCATTCTACCATCCTCAAATGGTCACCAGTGAGTCACATGAGAACTGCTGGCTATGACGATGCCAGGAGTGAAAGCTTACATCATTGCCCAAAGTCATGACAGGATGCTGTTGCAATGATGTTGAGTTTGAGCGCATTGGGACGCCTCATACGACAGTAAGTCAACAGGCAGAGCAAGTCACGATGAGGTATAGCCGTTGCAATGCTGTTGAGATTGAGCGCATTGGGACGCCTCATACGACAGTAAGTCAACTGGCAGAGCAAGTCAGGATAGACACTGGACAGCGGGCGACGCAGAAGAACGACCGAAGCCGAAGGAAGATTGTCTGCAGCTGACGTGAAAGCCGAACTAAATTACATGCCGAATCAGAGAGATCACAATTACAATCACGAATTGCCCATGCGTTGCAATATCAACTCGGAAATTGAAGTTACACTGCTACCGAGCCACCATGGCACTCGACAATCAATATGATGGAGAAGTCGTCGACGGAGCAACGAAATTTCAAAAGAGGGAGATAGCTGTTTCAACACAATCCAGTCCTACCGACAAGCCAAAGCCCACCTGGAGGCAGCCTACCGAGACACGCACCAACAAGTCTACCAAGAAGTCCAACCGACAAGTCAAAAGTACGCCGAGAGGCGAGTCTACCAAGTCGACCAAGTTCCTACTGAAGCCGCCAACCGAGAGCGCAACTATGAAGTCTACCAGATGGTCACCAAAGTGAACATCCAAAGACGATTTCCGAGTGAAGTAGCATCTACGAGTCAATGCCACGTGCCGATGACTACCGGCTGCAAGATATATTCTCCAGAGCTCGGACAGCGCAATCTCGCTTGAACCGGGTAAGTATAACCATTTTAGAGAAACTTATGTGTTAGGTGTCTACGAATGAGACTACACACAATTAACATATATGATTGACGGCTACGACCGATGCTGGCAGAAGAAGCTCCCATCGAGGCCCAGTCATAAGCGGAAGCTCTACCACCCTGACGAGTCCGACAAGGACCTACGCCAAGATGATATGAGCTACGAGGGCAATGCTGGATGTCAGGTCCGATGCTGTGATAGTTTGGGAGTCGAGATACAGAGGAACTGAGTTCCGAGGCTCGGGAGCGGAGAAAATGGGTCAATAGAGTTTCGAAACTCAGGACTGGAGGAAAGTTATCAATTGGGTGTTCCTTTCTTCTGTTTTTTCTCTTCTCTCCCCTTCTCCATACAAATTACTTCATTGGATCTCGGCCCGGTATAAATGGCATTGGCACGGGTTTTACCACTCTCCGATCTCAGTCGATGTGAGGTGTAGTTTCCCCGTGCGCCGGATCCACCGAAAGGCTACCGGGACTTTTGAGTTTGTGCGAGTACGTACGCGGCATGATTGTTTAATGCTTTCCTTTCCTTTCCATTTCTCTTGTACGACTTATGCAGTCCAGGAGGTCTGCGCCTAAAGAGAGGGATACTGTAACGGCGGCACCTGACCCGGGCCAGGTAACAGCCAGTCTATATAGTCGGCTCGCCACGAGCCTTAGATCTCTAGCAATTATCTTACCTATACATCTACAACTAGTATCACTCGCATCCACGTTTGCAACTGTATTCTTATAATTACTATATGTATACCTATGAGGCCGAACCCAGGCATACATGCCCTTACATAGTCGCTAAACAAACAACTATTCTCTCATGCTCCAGTGGCTCCTTCCTAGGAAGGTGAGGTGTGGTCAACATCAGAACAGTATAACATCTCGAGATATGCAGAGTCATATACGAGATAAGTCGCTATCCAATAATCAATATTTCTGAGCTCAGCCATCAGAATGGACTTATACGAATTAATCCTTATGTCGACCACACCTTCTGAGTCTGGCGCAAATGGGACTTAATATTCATATGTCATGAGTGGCGTGGGATACTCTCGGTTCAATATATGGCAAAATCACTCAGTTGCAGAATACTGCATATTTGGGTCCAATTCAATGCAGTCAAATTAAGGGTTCTGGCGGTTGCCACAATCATTAAACTGTTACGTACATTGTCGGTATATGAGAGGGCACTCTTATGTGGGCCTGGTGACACAAACCTAGTAGTCGATAATGTGCTTCCGATAAGCTTGTGTTCATACCAGGTATTACCAAGAGCAATATTGTCACAACACACATCAGCAACAAATCTAGTTTCCGTCAGGAACGCCCAGGTGTTTCTGACGGCTATGACAGCCCTGACGGCTCTGATGGAACCACGTACACTCTGACGGAGAATCAGACGCGACCCGTCGCCCAAGTGACGGATTGCGTTGCATACCTCTCTTGCAGCAGCTATTATACCATGCCTTCTATTCTTACAACGCATCGCATTCTATATTACACGCGCCGCCCTGGCCTCAGGCTGCCTTTACTTTGTGTCCGGAATGTGGTGAAGTATACACACCATGAGAACCACACGTGTGTCACACTCTTTGCAGGGGCTCCACATATGTTGTAGCTGTTTACCCAACGCCTAGCGCAGTTTATGCCTTTCACCAGCCGAGTGCCACATTTTACATCTCCGCTATTGCTATATATGGGATGCCGCAATCTCCCATATAGGTGTAACTTTGAGATCTTTTCACTTAGTACAATACAGTCTTCGCTTTGCATACAGCACTTGCAGTTGCTTTTGCTTCACCATTATCATATTTTACTGGTCTGAAACATACTATCCAATTTTCACACTCTCAAGTACTATATCCTCAGTTCTCCAAAGTCTGCATTGATCCATCATCGGCTTGCGGTACTTCTTCCCCCTCATCCGCATACGCATAGTCGTCATCGTCGCCCTCATACCCGTTCACATCACTGGTTTCCAGGTCAAACCTCAGAAGTTCAGTTGCAGCCCGTCTGTATTGGCGGCTGGCGGTGGGGATGGCATCCCTCTCGTCAATTTCCTTACGTTCATCGTCGTGATCCTTGCAGCCCCCTGGCGTTACGAAATGCAGTTCGTCAACCGTACCATTGTAGTCCATCGGGATGTTTATGTAACAGGCGGGGTCGAGCGTAGGAGATATTGGTAACAATAATGTGATATCAGACAACAGGACGAGAGGTTCGAGGTTCGTTTCGACGAATTCAAGACAAGGCAGAAGTTGAAGCTGTTTCAAAGTCGTACTGGCTTTGGTATACAAGAGAACGAGTAAACAGAGAAGAAATGGAAACCCTCCAATGCCAACAACACTCTCTTAATATACAATTCGTCTGCCATCCTCGAACCATTCCCTATGCTCCGATATACCATTCGAATCTCATCCTACGATTTTACACCACCTCAGCACACTCCTTATCAGCACAACCACGCCACATCATCCGACATCGCAACACCTTTTACCACATCTTTATCATACTAAATTATACTGCTACCATCTCGCCGCTTCCTCTGCATCTCCCAACGTCTCCATCTTTCTGTAACACAATTCCTTCTGCACCCTCTTGGCACAACTACCATTTATCCCAAGTACCTTCGTATCTTTCAGCGCCGTGACAGTATCCCCCCCTTAGGCTCGAGGTCCTCCGAGAGCATTTTCCAATAGTCCAGGTTTCTGTGGATATCGTTGATGGAACTCCTCAACTGCTTGTAACCAATCCACAAGCTTTTTGTTTGTTTTAATCATACTGTATTCACTCTACTTAGAGTATGACAGCCCCTTAGTCCCCTCCGCCTCCGGGCTGGTCGGCTAGATGGCGGAGCTCCACTCCTACTACCCGTCGTCCCCTTCGGACAAAAGAAAGAAAGCATCCAAAAGTGGCAAATATATATCATACAAAGGAAAACGGATGAAATCAAGGAGAGCCCGCCGGCCCTTACTCCTCCGCCGCCAGTTGCCCGCCGGATCTTACTCCTCCGCTCATTTTGGGCGGGAATTTCCCGACATCCGTGGCCGCCAGGAAATCCATCACCGCTTGGTCGCATTTCTCTATGGAGAGCAGCTCAGAGACTTTCAGATGTCGGCATCTGCCCGCTCTCCATCCCGTCGCTTTTCCCACCTCTTTCCAGAGTGTCTTGTGCTGGTCTTTCCATCGGCTGCAGTGGCGGAAGAGATGTCCCCGCGTGTGGGCTGTCCTGCTTCCGCCGCCCCACCACCACCATTTGTCATCCTCTCGGTGCCCGAACTGTTTTAGGTACGTGCCCACTGGCGCGAGTCCGGACTTCAGTCGGTAGAATCTGGCTGCCAGAGGCTTCATGCTATTCATTGGGATGGGTCTCTTGCTCCCAGCTTTGCCTTTCAGCCTGTAGCCATGATGTTTGCTGCATTTGTCGGCCTCCCACTCAGCCTTCGCCGCCGTCTTTGCTTCTGTGATTCGTCTGGTCCTGTTTGCGGCCGAGGTGTACACTCGTTCTCTCATTGTGCCTGTCCTGTGGCCCTCTCACGCTAGATTTGCTTGGCGGTCTGCTTCCTCATTTCCGGGGATGCCAGTGTGTCCCGGGACCCAGTGGATCGCTGTTTCAATACCGGCTTCGCGAAGAGTGCTCGCGCTCCGGTCAATCCACCTGGCTAGAGGCTGCCCTGGCCCCGGTTCGAGGTGCTCCGTTCGTCGAATGGCGGCTTGCGAGTCGCAGAAAACGGCTTCCTTCATTACTCCGTGTGTCTGCAGTGTGTCCCTCTTCCTCAGTGACTCCCGGAGTGCGAGTCCGATTGCCCACAGCTCTGCATCGTAGACCTCCATTCGTCCGGTGCCCAGGTAGCTGCGGAAGGCTTTCCAGCGGTCTCTGTGCTTGCACACTGCGGCGGCTCCTACTCTGCCATCATCGGATCGCAACCCGTCCATCCACCACATCCAGACCCCTGCACCTACTTTGGCCTCTCTTTCACTCGCCCAGCGGATCGCCTCTTTCTTCGCCGCTGTGTCTTCGCTCAGTATGACCGTCTTGAGAGCCAGCTCTGCATCAGGGTTTGGCCAGCGCATGGTCTCTGCTTCCCGGCCTCGCTGGTGCTCCTTTGTGATAACTCTGCATATCGGTGCGCCAGATGTAGGTTGGTCGTGCACTGGCTTTAGTTTGGAGCCTTTGCACGCGCTTGCGAGCCTCGCTGTGAATTGTTCCTGCCTGGCGTCCAGGGCTACTAGCGCAGGTGTGAGCCCTGATTCTCTCATAAGTGCGCCCATTGGCGTCGTGGGGAGGGCGCCCAGGGTTGATCAAGCTTGCCGGTTGAGCAGGAGTTGAAGGTCCTCTAGTCTGCCGATCTCTCTCGGGTCCTACCAGAGCTCGCTTCCATATAACGCGACGGCTTGAACGCAGGCTATCTGGATAGCTCGTACTTGCTCTGGAATGATTCCGTGCATCTTCGTGAGTACGCACAGTCGGGCTTCTGCTGCCCTGGCCTTCTTCATGCATCGCATGTGATGCTCTTTAAACATCAGATGGGCATCCATCAAGACTCCCAGCCATCGTGTCGCTTCTTTGTTAAATCGGTCGAAGCCGTCTCCTACCTTCATTTTGGCTGTGAGTTTCGGCTGGAGGTGCATCTTGTGTCCTCTCCTGCATGTGAAGAGTGCTGCCTCGGTCATTGCAGTGTCAAACTGGAGATCTCATCTGCTCGCCCACTCGATGCTCTCTGCTGCACAGGTTTCAAGTTTTTCGACCACCTGGTTCACGTCCTTCCCGGTTGCCACCCATCCGAGGTCGTCTACAAAGGAGAGGCCTTTGGCTTGCACTCTCTCTTCCACCCACTTTACCAGTCCAGCAGTATGTATCGCAAAGAGGATCGGCGAGACGGGTGAACCCTGCAGGACACCTGCTTCCACGGGGTGACTCTGTAAGACATTGCCTTCGATTACCATCTCCACCGTCCTCTCTGAGAGAAAGCTCTCGGTCCATCATATGAGATCTCCATCTATCTTCTTGGCCTTCATTGAATGGATCAGCCTTCCTCTCGCTACGCTTGGGAATGCTGCCTTGATGTCCATCAGAAGGACACCCATGATGTTGTCATCTTTCCACACGGCGTGCGCTCTGTCGACCATGATGGCTGCAGTGTCGATGGCCAACCTTTTCTTTCTGCTACCAAATTGGCTGTCGCTTAGCAGTGCTCTTCTCTCGGCCTCGTCGGACAGCAGCTCTGCGACTACTTTCTCAACGACTTTCCCCATGCAACTGAGCAGAGAGATCATTCAGTACGACTTCCGCATCGTATAATCCTCCTTTCCGGGTTTTCGAATCACCACCCCGCTCGCGCGTTTCCAGACGGCTGGGTGACGGCTCGTTCGGACCGCTGCCTTCGTCAGTCCTACAATTCTCGTTCTGTTCCACTTCCAGAGTAGCTGTATGGCTCCAAACGACAGCTTGTCTGGGCCTGGGGCCATCTTGACCGACTGCGAGAACAGAGCTCGTTCGACTGACTGCTCAGTTATGCGTTTGTGGGCTTGGCCTGCTGGAGGTAATTCGTAATACTGGTCCCCGTCATTCAGGGGGAAAGACTCCCCTCTGAGCATTTCCTCCTTTTTGGCAATGGTGTTTGCTTGCTTCCCCTCTCATTCAGTCAGCGCTTCCATGGTGGCTCCCGCTTGAGGGTTGGTGAACTTTGCTGCCCTCCAGACCTCGCCCCCCCTAAGGTTCTGCATGTAGTCATTCCACATCCGGCTCTTAGACTGTCGAATTGACTTCTGCAGTTCTGTTTTCGCGCGCGCTGCCGCCTCTGACCTCCTTCCCCTCCTCATTTCTCTCCCCAGTGCGCTTCTCCTCTTCTTGATCTCGCCGTTCCACCATCTCTTCGACCGAGCGCAGATTCTTATTTTCTTCGCTTTGGCATCTAGAACTTTACTCAGCGCTTCTTGACACCATTCGGCCTCTCGCTCTACATCGTCTCCCGTGCATTCCTCGCCTAGGTGGGCTCTTTCACTCTCCAGCTCCCTCCAAAGCTTCTCTGCTGCTTCCTCGTCCTCTTTTGGCATGGCGGCCAGGTTCTATCGTATGATCTGCAAGCGGTCTGCCTCCTCCTGTTTGCCAACGTTAAACTCCCACTTGATCACCTCATGGTCGGAGCCTGTAGCGTGGCTCCCATCCAGCGTGGTTCATCGCGTGATTGGTTGGGTGGCCAGGGTCAGGTCTATGGTCGATTCGCCTTCTTCGCTGCTTCTCGCCCAGTGGTGAGTGGGCCGGTCCTCATTCCCAATCTCTAGCCCGTACTCGTCTATAATCTCCTCCCAAAAAGTCGCATCGCGTTCCTCCCTGCATCTCGGGTCCCACCTTTGGCTGTGGGCATACCTGTCGCCCGCGATTATTGTGCAGCCTCCCTGTCGGATGGCTCTGTGCCAGTTCACCTTCCTCGCCCGTCTCTCTCCAGTCTGTATGTTTCTTTGATCGTAAACATTGATAATCCTCGGCATCTTGTCTCCTCTTCTTTTTACGTCGGTCACCATGACATCGTTGTTCGCGCCCCTGCTCAGGTCTGTCCGTTCGTCTGTGTCAAGGCCACATCCCTTGCGCACCGCCGTCCAACCTGTCTTTCGTTTTTTCATTTCATACGGTGGGTGACTGATTCCGATTCTCCCTTTTTCCCCCGGCGGCTCCTGCAAAAGTACTACGTCTGCCTTTCGATCCACTCCCGTCTCCAGTGCTGCCATGGTCCACATGTAAGACCTGGCGCAATTGTGCTGGATTGCTCTAATCATTGGAAGCGGCGGCTCCCATTTCGATCTCTGCGGTGGTCTCACTCATGGTTACGTCTTTCTCAACCTTCTTCTGCTCCATGTCCATCTCCCCGGTCTCGCCTTGCTCTTCGTCGGCCGTCGGCTCCCCTTCTACGTTTCTTATATCCCTAGCCTGCCTGCTGCCGAGCGCTACTCTGTTGGCCCTCGTTACCTCCCTCGTCTCTCGTCGGCTCGGTTGCACTTTCCTGCGCTGTCGCGCCATTGTGATGGCCTCGATTTTCTTTGCACACTTTCCGCTGAATGCAATATGATTAACTTTGCAGTTCAGGCATTTTTCTTGTGTATGGCTGCCTACTGCCCCTTGTTTCGATGCGCACCCGACAACGTTGCACCTGTGCTGGCTCGATCGGTGTGGTCCGGCGCAGTAGCCGCACTTCGGTTGATGGTGGCTGCACTTGCTCTCGATGGGGCCCAACCCACAGCAGAGCGCGCAGAGGCTGTCGGGGCCCGCATTCGTGTACGGTTCGACTTTGTATCGTACTCCTGCAGCAATTACGCCTTTGTTCACTAGTCTCTGTGCCACCTTCTTCCCCCTCACAATGAAGACCACCGATGATGCCTTGAGCTCTCCTCTCTGCTCTCTCTCCCTGATGATTCGGGGGTTCGATAGCCATCTCACTTGAGCAGGAATTGCCACGCCCTCGTTCTCTGCCTGAATCTCCCCCCTCAGTGTTTTGTAGTACTTTGGTGCCCTTGCCCATGTATCTCACCAGCGGGACGGTGTGGATTTTCAGTCTTTCCCAAGATTCGTTTCCTTCCATGTCGATAATCCCCTTCTGCACTGATCAAGCTGCCTTGATGATGATATCTCGGTACAGGAGAGCGATCTCTGCAGTTGTGTTTTGGTGCGTGATTGCGGTTATTGTGCCGTTCGCATTCCTTCTCGCCTTCATGATCTGGACATGTGCCGGGGCCTGCTGCTGGAACAGTGCTCTGTTGACTGCTGATGCGATTTCCTCGTCCATCATCCTGGGTAGAGGGATGCTTTCTTCCCTGCTCAAGATAAGCCGTCTGTCTGCCATGCTCAAGCCGGCAGTCGGAGCCTGGCCCGGGAGCGGTGCACTCTCGTCTCCCTTTAATATCAGGCGTCTTGCTGCCGTGCTCGATCCGCCTGGGCCGATGGGTCCCCTCTGGCTCTGGGTTCGGGGTGGGACTGTCTCCCACCGTCTCGCCAGTGTGGGTGCTAACTTTGACTTGGGTTCGTGCTGCGGTTTCGGCTGCACTTTGAGCGGCAGTCTGGTCTCCGGCTGCTGCCGCAGCTGTTGGCGCTTCTCTGGTCCTCCTTCCTGCGTTGTATCCGCATGTTGCGAGGCCTCTAGCCCCCCACCGTCCATCCCCGCGGTGTTGTCTCTTTCTTTCTCTCTCGCTTCCTGGCCTGGTGCTACTCCTTTCTTGACCTTCGCGATAGTATTTGTGATGCCCGCCCCCCACAGCTTGTCGTCCTCGTGGCTGGCATCCCACTTCTCCTCTCTCTCCTGCATCCACGTCCTCATTCCCAACCACTGTGCTTTTTCGCGGGCTGCCTGCGCTTGCACCAAGTTCGTTAGGTGTCCAACAGTTCGGTGCAGCTGCGTTAGCTGCTGCGCTTGCTGTCGCATTGTTCTCTCCATGCGGCTCCCCCAATCACTGGGGGTCGCCGGGGCCTTGCTCCGCCTTCTCCGCTTTCCGTTCTCGTTTCTCTCCATCGGATCAAATATGGTTACGCCCGCAGTCTCCGCGGCGATGGATGTTGCCACTGTCGCCATCTCCATCGCCATATCCATGGGCGCGTCGCTTCTCCCATCTCCCGCTTCTCCCGCGTCCAGGTCACTCCTCTTGCTCCCTCTGAATTCGGTCATCACTTCTGTGAAGCAAGCCTCTTACTCCTCGTTGTCGCTTGCTAGCTGGCCGACGCGTCGCGTCAATCATGCTTTGTGCCAAGCTTCTACGCGAACCCACTCCGCTGCGTGGATTCTTGTGCCCACTATCCTCTGGCGGTCCAGAAGCTGCTGGGAAGCTCATTCCAGGGTCAATTCGACATTAGGGGTCAATTACCACTGTCCGTTTTCTGATTGCTCTCGTTGTTGTTGACTTATTGTGCCGTTTTCTTTTTGCCAAGACTTTTGTTGCGTGTGTTCTTCCGTGGACCACTGTTCTCCAATCCACAAGCTTTGCTGGTTCCCAAGTCAAAGAATCATATCCACTCCATCGTATCAAATACTGTAACTGATTCCGATACATCCAGCTATCCTCCACCCTCAAAACTTGATACTCCTCTTCACCATCAACATCTACGGGAGGAGGGGGAAGCAGAACCTGTCCTTCTACGGAATCACCAACCACAAGGTCCAAAAGTGAAACTGGATGCACCCTATGGATTCGTATTGACGCAGGTAATTCTAATTCATAAGTGTAAGGAGACACCTCTCTGCACACCCGGAATGGTCCCAGGTGTTTCCAATCCAACCTCCGAGTAGGGCAGGTTGTTCGTACATTGCAGGCGTCCAGCCATACCTCTGATCAAACTTGTATATTCGGTGCGGGAATGTGTCCTCGATTTGCACCCTCTTTCTGTACTGCTTGGCTCTGCCTCATCACAACTGGTAAGTGTTCATGAACCAGTTGCATCGTAGCTTGAACTTGATCCGCCTCCAGGCGCCATTGAGCTTGTTCTTGTGTTGGTTCTCCAACAAATGACATTCGTGGGTCCATGCCCTGAACTGGAAAGAATGGGGTACACTTCGTTGACTCAGATACTCCATTGTTAGCTACAAACTCCGCCAGGGGTAGCCACTGCACCCAATCATCCTGTTGATGATTAACAAACACTGGAAGGTACTGTTCCATCACCGCATTCATTCGCTCCGGTTGTCCAGCCGTCTGTGGGTAGAATGCTGTTGACATTCCTCGATCAATCCCAAGCCTACTGCATAGGTGTGGTCAAACGGTCAAAGCAAACCGAGGTCCCAGATCCGAGACAATAGTCTTTGGCAAGCCGTGAAGGCGAACAACCTCTCGAAGAAATAACTTTGCCAACCCCACTGCATTTATTGTTGTATGGCATGGGATAAAATGTCGCATTTTCAACAGCCTATCTACTACCACCCATACTGCATCAAACCCTTGACACTCTGGTAACCCAACCACACAATCCATTGAAGTATCTTCCCATGGTTTCTCTGGTACAGGTAAAGGTCGAAGAACTACGAACGTGGCATGCCACGAAGTCCTAGAGCGTTGACAGCTATGGCAGTTCCGTTCATACTGGTCCACCTGTTTTCGCATATCTTTCCAGTAATATTGTCTATCCAGAAGGTCAACTGTCTTTGCCCGTCCTGGATGTCCGGCCAATGCAGTATCATGATGCTTCTTTATTAATTGTAGCTGCAATTGATCTCCCTCAGGAACATAACGCTTCCCCCGATACCATACCTGTCCCTCTTGTTCTGTACATTCCGCTACTGTAATATCTCTCAAGCTATCTCTCTGGCTCATCACTTTCAATATTTTCTTAGGCAGCAGATCATCCTCATATGCTTGGGCAACAAGATCAGATATTGAAAGGGGTTCTTGTACCGGTACCTCACTAGCCGATATCCTCAACTGTTTTGGTAAATTATGCGGTTTCAAAACAACCTGTTCCATATTTTTTAATCTTTCATCCCCCCCTTTAGGGAGGTCTCCAGGCCTCCTTGTCAATGCATCCACTTTCCCATTCGATTTCCCTGGTCAATAAACAATCTGATAATCAAATCGTGTTAAGAACTCAGACCATCGTGCCTATCTCCTATTCAACAGCTTCTTAGACATAAAATATTTGAGATTCTTATGATCGGTTATCAACTGTAAAGGGTAAGCAGCACCCTCACACTCAGGTCTCCATTCTTCAAGTGCTTTGATAATGGCCATCAGTTCTTTATTGTATATATCATAATTGCACTCAGCAGGTGAATGTTTCTTGGAACAATATGCCATGAGATGTAACACTCCCTCGTGATCGCGTTGTGACAATACTCCTGCGGACACATGGTCAGCCGCGTCCGTCTCAATAAATTTTATTCATTTATGATTGAAATGTCGGGGTGCCGGTGCTGTAGTGAACGCAGTAACCATTGTTTCAAAAGCCAATTGTTGTTCTGATTCCCATACACAAGGTTCATCCTTCTTGGTAAGCCTTGTCAGTTGTTGTGCTTTCTCAGAATACTTTCGGATAAATCGTCGATAATAATTGCAGAATCCAAGGAATTGTTGTACTTCAAAAAGAGTAATTAGTCGTCCATTCTGGGTCTTCTTTTCCCGGCCCCAATTCCGTACTGTCTCAATTTGATCTTCATAATGCCCTTTGTTGAGATAATCAACCCCAAGTACCTTACTGTTTCCTTATGGAATTCGCATTTCTCTGGATTCAAATATAATCCTGCTTCCCATAATCGTTACATAATCCACTTAACATGGCCTACATGTTCTTCCTAAGAATCAATATATATCAGGACGTCATCCAAATATGCTGATGCAAACTCATACAAGGCTTCCCTAATAGCATTATTGATATAGCCCTGAAAATCTACAGGTGCATTCGTTGTTCCAAACTGCATCACAGTAGGTTCATATAGCCCATATCTTGTCCGAAAAGCTAACTGATGCTCATCCCCTTCCTTCACCCGAAGTAAATTATATACCCCTCGTACATTCAACTTGGTATATATTCGGGCTTTTCCTAAAAGATTCAACGTCTCCTTTATCAACGGGAGGGGATACCAATTCTTTATTGTGTTGCTATTTATATCTCGATAATCGATACAGAATTGTAGCCCTCCACCCGGTTTCTTTGCAAACAATACTGGGGCGGCAAAGGGTGATGAGGACTGTCAGATAAATCCCTTGGTCATATTCTCCTCGAGCCATTCTTTCAATACAGCCAACTCCGCTCTTCCAATTGAGTATAATGGTCCCAATGGTGGTGTTTCCCCGGCCTTCAATCGAACCTCATGAACCACTCCGGATCGATGTGGTGGTAACCTATCTGCCGATACTGTATTAAACAGAGGAAGGAATTCATGATACTGTTTCGGAACAATCTTCTCGAGAGGACGTTCCCTCAAATCCTTTGTTTCTATAGCCTTATTAATATCATATAAGGATGCTGTAAATACAGTAAGTCTCACTTTCTTAACTCTACGGAGGATAGATGCCCCATTGAGCATCACAACATTTCCCTGAAACGGTCAAGGGGGTCGAATTTTTGGCTCAAATATCATCTTTGCCTGATATATTGGTTCCGGGATTTCCTCTGGAACTCCCTGCACCGTTACGGATGTATCATGGCAATGTGTAATGCAATATGGTCACCCGAACGTAACGGTATTCAATGCAAAACATACGGCCACATCATGTAATCGTTACCATGGGATTCCAAGGACAATTGGATAATATTCTAATTTTGTAATGAACATAGGTAGCTGTTCTTTATGTTCCTGTATCTGCATGCCGACTTTGCCAATATGCGTAATGTCTCCGGATTCAATAGGCCTTCTGTCAATGACTTTGACCTGTATCTTCTCCTTTCGCTCTTGAAGAGGTATCTGATGATGGCGTGCAAAATCTTGATCCATAAATGCAATGCCCGTAGCTCTGCAATCAATCAGTGCATGTGTACTTATCTCTTGGTTATTCACAGTCAATGAACAGGTTATAACTAAATGTTTGCCTTCCATTGATCCTTCCAATACCTCCACCTTGCTAACTGATAATCGCGAAATTCCCAAACAATTTAAAGCATTTAAAACAAAACTTTTTCCGTCAACCAAAGTGCCATCCTGCTTGGGTTGACCTAATTTTTTCCCGATTCCTTGGCACCTTCCTTGCTTCCTACTTCCTGAATCTTCGCTCCAGCCGCCTTGAACGTCTGAGCCTTCTTCCTTGCTGCGCATTCCGCCACCCTGTGGTTAAACCCACGACGATATAAACACCCCCCATCCGCAAACCTCTTTGCTCTCTCCTCCGCTGAAGTCCATCACTTGACTGCGCTGAGATCCATTGGGGCAGGTCTATTATATCTGGCAATCGTCCCAGCAGGAGCCGTCTCAGTGGCCTTCGGAGCGGAATGGGGTCTGGGGGAAGCGAAGCCTATCTCTCCTCCCTTATTCTGCACAGCCTTCTGCGCTCGTCGTGATCGAATCTGAATGTCCCCATTCTGGCAAACCCTCACAAATGCCAGAAGCTCTTCAGGCATATCGCTATAGGTAAACGAATCCTTCATTTCCTCAGACAGCCCCATCCTTAGGGCATTCTGTAAGGCCGAAGGATTCCAATCGAGATCGGTGGCGATGACTTGAAACTCAGCATAATACTGAGAGATCTCACAGTTCTTTTCCTTAATCTCCCGCATTTTCCGTTCGGCGGTAGCTACTCAGTCGGAGTCTCCAAAAGGTGCTTCCAGCAGTTGTATAAAAGCTGGTAGGTCTTCCAGTCCTATCGTTCCGTCCTCCCGGACGTGTGGCAAATTCTGGCCTAAGGATATTCCCCTTACGCAGTTGAATACATACCGCATCTTGGACTGTTCATCAGGAAAGCTCGCGGGTTTGTGTCGTAATACCATCTGGAGTTAAGCAATCCAGCCCCTCAACAGAGTTCGATCCGACCCTGAAAAGTCCTGGGAGTCGGGAAATTCCTGATCTCTGTCTTCTGGGGCCTGGGGAGCAGCCAGGGCCACTCTGGCTGCCAGCGTCAAGGCATTCACTAACTGCATCCTCAAACTGCGGACTTCCTCTCCCGATTGCCGTTCGTCCTGGGTCATATCTGCCAATTCCTGTTGTAGGTCCTCATCTGTCCCGGGTGCCGCGGGTCTCCTCCAGGCTTCCTCCAGTTTGTTCCTCCAAGTGGGTCACAACTATTCGGACTTGTTATGATCGCACTGCGGGGGCAGGAACTGCTTCATTTGTAGGTCCGTAATCTGCTGCTGCAGGTCGATAATGTGTTCTGGGTGATTGCAGACCATCTGCACATTCCGGATTGGCTGGGAGTACTGCGCCACCCGCGTCAGTACCTCCTGTGTTCATGCGTATGCCTCCCCCAGTTCCTCGAATCCTATGGCGTCCCCCTGTACGTCACGAAGTGCCATGATGGTGCCCTGGTCCTCGACTGATACCAGGGCCGCTTGGGGTTTCTCTGATCCTGACATCGCAGCAAATCAAGCACATCTACCTGTGCCAATGATATGTGTCAAGTTCGGAGGGGGTCAGAGTCGAAGGTACTACAACAATCAGTGGAATCCCAAGAGACTTAGCTGTTGTTGCTGCTGTTGCTGTGTGTCCAATTGTCGATTGTGTTCTGACACAATTATGTCCTTCGCACTCGCACAGTTCTTCGGGGTCACACGGGAACCAGGAATGTGCTCCTGAATACTGAGTCCAGTGCGGACCAAACACAGGATCGTTAATATCGAGTCCGCCGCCCTCTCTGGCTGCGTCTGTCAAATAAGTATTCCAAGGGGACGGGACAGTAGACTGTTCCCAACAATAAGCTTCGAGGGGTTCTTCCTCAAAGGTCGCCGCAAGTATAGCTTTGATACTCTCGAATGCATTCAATCGTTCACGTTCAACAACAAGACAAGAGGTTCCAGCTAAATCAAACCAATTCTTTCGTGAGGTGCAGTTACTGTCGTACTTCTGCATTCCAATATGGTGATCTATATGGGTACTGATGGATATCAAATCCGGTAAGTCGAAATAACTTGTCAATGCAGTTGTCGCAAACCTGTATCCGACGACGGTTCCGAGCTAGCTAAACCCAACAAAAAACAGAGGAAGGTTCGGAATATTACTTACACCCTGTCGAGGGATGTTGGCACATTCAATATCAGGTACCATAATATAAGACTCGTTCTAGTGTAACGGGCGGGGTCGAGCGTAGGTGATATTGATAACAATAATGTGATATCAGAAAACAGGACAAGAGGCTTGAGGTTCGTTTCGAGGAAATCAAGACAAGACAGAAGTCGAAGATGTTTCAAAGTCGTACTGGCTTTGCTATACAAGAGAACAAGTAAAGAAAGAAGAAAAGGAAACCCTCCAACGCCAATAACACACTGTGTATATACAATTCGCCTGCCATTCTCGAACCATTCCTCATGCTCCGATGTACCATCCAAATCTCATCCTATGATCTTACACATCCTCAGCGCACTCCTTATCAGCACAACCACGCCACATCATCCGACGTCGCAACACCTTTTACCACATCTTTATTATACTAAATTATACCGCCACCATCTCACCGCATCCTCCGCGTCTCCCAACGTCTCAGTCTTTCCGTAACACAATTCCTTCCGCACCATCTTTGCACAACCACCATTTATCCCACATTCCAAGTGTTAGCAACTGTTCCAGGTTACCCGGCTTCGGTCCGGGTTTGGAACCGGACCGGATGGCCCAATTTGGGTTGTTACCCGGAAAACAGAGGTACCCACCGGGTTCGGGGATGGGTTGGAACCGGACCGCGGTTCCATTTTACGGTTCCTACAACTTTGCCTCCACTTCAGTATTTGAATTCTGATCGTATCGCCACATGATCTATACGCGAAATGTGCAGATTGATGCCCTATTTCATCTCCTGTTCTCAGATGTGCGATGGGATCAATATTCATTGAGTCGCTTTGAAATTGAGCCGAAAATCACGCCAAAATGACCGGGTTTTCATCGCGACTCCACGAGAATTGGTCCTATTCCAAATCGGAGACTGGGAGATGAACGAGGGCATCAAACTGGATATTTCACGTATGCATTATGTCGCGATACGATGAGAACTCCAACACTTAATTGCAGCAAGAAATGTTGACTTTTAAGGAGTGGGTTTTGTGTGGAAACCCGTTGCAATGGGCCGGTTCCGGGTCCGACCCGCAACCGGAACCAAACCGGGAGTTTGGACCTGTTGCTAAGACTACAAGTACCTTCGTATCTTTCAGTGCCGTGACAGTTTAGGTAAGAGCTTCCGATCTCAGGTTCCTCAAACGCCACCCCGGAGGTCACATAGTGACGAAGAATAGAATTGTCAACAAATGCTTCTTCCGTGCTGATGACCTCGGCAGGCATTGGGTTCTCCGCCTGTTGGATCTGACGCTTGACTGTTGCAAGAGTGTTTTTATACACCCTCTGTTGGTAGCTCTCCAGTAGTGTGTTCCAGGTATTCATCAAGAATGTGTATGTGTCTGAAACGCCAGGCGAGGTTAACAACTTGCGACCCGTTGCAGCACAGCAGGAAGCAATCTTACCACTGTCATTCTTGTAGTTGAAGTAGTTCGAGCGATCAGGTCTGTCCACTTTCAGCTTTTACTTGGAAGCTTTCGGATGAACACCTTTGTTCTTTAGCCACTCCAGGAGAGTATATCGCAATGCAGTACAGGTAAACATAATCTGTGGCGACGGTATATGACTGTCCTTGTCGTCAATCATGGAATTATAACAACCATCACTATACTTACCACGGTTATACACCTGATGATAAAATTTGATCTAGATAAATCCCGGGATTGCTTCCGCCAGGAAGTAAAGTGGACGCTGGACATTCGTTAGCAGTTTTCGACACTCTCTGCGTTTGATTTTGGCCGTGTACACCACCTTTCACACGCTCTGCCAAAGGAAAAAGGTACTTATTGTCTGGCAGAAGGGAATCAATGAATTCCAAATACTCAACATCGGATTCAAAGCAGTGGAGATCATAAAGCTCTGCTATAAGGTCCCTTGGTGATTGAATAAAATGGGATTTAACTTTGTTGACTTCTGCTCGAACCTGGTATCGGATTGAGTATGTCATATCCAACATGGGCCGTCACTTCAGCATGCCTCTTTCACCATCTCCTATGTACATCCCTCAAATGCTATGGACCAAATGTTGTTTTGCTGCATAGCGGTGTTCCAGTACTTCTCTATTATCTGCCAGTGAGGGGCTTCAGCTAATGCATTTGCAGTGTGTCACGTTGCATAACTTACCATCTCCACGTTGCTTGCACTCATAAACGGCCGTCTGTTCCACATATGCAGCTCCATGAGTCTTCCCATTGCAAATACAAGACGCGTCATGTCCGAGTGACCATATCAATGGATGCTGTGACTGCCGGGGACCACTGATTGAGTTGCAGACACCGCCTGCGATTGCAATTGCCACTGCCTCTTACTCTGATTCCTTTCTTTACCTCTGGTTCCCTGTGGATTTGTGATTGTCGCGTGGGCCTCTGGATTGAGGATGTGGGTTTGCAGGTTTTCAGGACCCCGGAGAGGAGTAGGAGTGCTAGCAATGCCGGATGCGAGTGTGGATACATTGAGTCTGTCTGTGAGGTTTCTCCGGGTACGGGTGTGCTACGACTGCATGTACCCGGCATATCAGTTAGTGTCATCATTGACTCTCGCTGTGTAGCGGACGGGGTGGAAGTCACGCGTTGAATGATATCTGCCACACCAGAATTGTTCAGCCAAGATGATGGGGTGGCGTTCTGAGTAGGAATTGTAGAGGCTATGGAACACCCTCCTTGAGAGGTATCCCTCTAGCCAGCCGGTGTGGAAACAGGTATCTTAGCAGGGGGAAACCGAGAATTCCCCAGAGGCCTACGTTTTTTTTGTTTGGGAACAATTCGTATGACCAGAGTCGTGCTAGGGTGAGGGCTTTGGGAAGGCATAGTCCAGTATAAATGTTCGAAGTTGAGACTGTAGGAATAGTTTCCTCTGCGTGCATATGCAATGGCAGGCGAGATAGACTCCTATTTGAGCGACGAGGGAGGGATTCGAAAAAACAGAAAGGCGTAGTGTATACCGCACTAGACTCTACACCTCTATCGCCTGTGACGATACTTGGGGACGAGATCCCTTGAAAAGCATTCAATTATGGGGTTATCTGCCATCAGATTAAACTCAGATTAAACTCAGCATTGATATTCACTGTTACAGCAACGTCTGAAGGTCTATTTGCACTACTTGAAGGGTCTTTATGCCTTTTTGGCACATTTCTCATAGTATTGCACTTGTTCTTGGCACAATACTTCAAACCATCCATTGTGTATCTCTTCAGCTTCCCGATGGAAATCCCCCTTTGGCAGAGCTAAACGCATCGCAAAGCAAACAATGACATATTCTCTATCCTATGACATCAGTCGCGTGTGCTTATTCCACTGCTAGGCGTTGGTAGCTGTGTTGGATGGTTGCACAGTTGGGACAACCTGGGAACTACTCAGGTTCCTCTGAGATGCACGAGGTCGGAGCGTTAAAAATAATAGGTGTTGCAAAACCAATGCCCGGAGTGGTAAACTGTGCGCTCCGTGAGTACTAAATCTCATCCTGAGGCATGTCATTTGTGAGATGCCTTGTGGTTCTGCAAGATGAAGGCTGGGCCGTTTTGTGTTCGTTAACCAACAAAACTCACAAGTTGAACCAAGAAATCACCGGAACTCAAGTATGTATAACCCTTCTTCCCGCCTACACCTCGTTTCTCTATTCCACCAGTACTATACACACCGACAGCATCCTGATCTTGACATTACGTAACGTGCACAAAACAACGCCTCTCATTCCAAAACACACCCGACAACCTACAGAACTTTGTACTTTGCCTCTATTTCCCGCTGGGCTTCCTTCCACTATATGCAACTGTACCACAATGCTCACGTTTCGGAAGTCGATTCATTTTCAACTAGCAGCGGTGTCACCAAAGGGCATCAGCAGAGGAAAGGGGAAGACTAGGGCAAAGATGCCAACATCGGTTATAAATGGACGCCTGTCGTTCAATCGGGACTGTATAAAGGGATACATCTCGGAACACATCCGTGGTCTCATACGGATATACAATGTTTGTGGCGTCCACGATGAGAAGGTATGGGACCACTTTTATGGTATAATCTTTCTTGATCCAGTGACAACTCGCGACATTGCACAATTCCAGCTGATGTGGCCACACTGCAGGAGCAGGAATTTGCCTTTTCGGGAGTGGTGGGCTGCCTTCTGCTTCTATATGGGACAAATGTTTCACAGAACCCGCGAAGAAATGAACAGTTGGAGGTGGGACAACACCCGTGCCTCCAGGGATCAAGTTGATTGCTCCAATCCGCAGACAACCACCACGGGGAAAGTCATACTCACAGGTGAGCGTTTCTCTTGGTCCTATAGCGATGATCTCAGGGCAAAGATTGAGCCGCCAAGCTGCCGGCAGTATGAATCAGGTGACTTCCTAGCCATTACACCACTGAATTGGGATGAGATAATCAACGAGAATGATGAGAATGACAACTGGGCGGATCCTGGAGCACTGAGCGGTGGTACGAGCCATCCTGGTGACGGCAATGGCAGTGACGAGAGCGAGGGTGAGGAGGACACGCAGGGCGGTGAGAAAGGGACCGGGAAAGGGAAGGGAACACAGGATGGGAATGGGGAAGGGAAGGCAACTGATGACTGGAAGGGGAAAGGGAAGGGGAAGGGGAAGGCAAACAGCAAAGGGAGAGATATTGTTAAATAAACCCCAGGGGGAGATGATATCTCTTGTGCCGTTGGTTTGCAGTTGCAGAAGGAAATGTCAGAGGCAGAGTTGGACACGGAGGGCTAACTAGAACGGGTATATTTAGAGCTGAATGCATCACCCGCCATGTCAACTTCCTCAGATGGTGATAACGACTCTACCGAGTCGGACAGCGAATATGACTCAGAACGTGAGTCTGATGTGGATATGTGCATGAAGGATGATGTGGACGCACCAGACGGCGTTGAGTTAGATGGCGATGTGGATATGGAAAGAGACAGTGCAGATGAGGAGGATGAAAAGGAGGAAGATGAGAAGGAGAAGGAGGAGGTGGATGAGGAGGAGGAGGAGGATGAGGATGAGGATGAGGATAATGGCAAAGAACCTCGGACAATTGGCCATGGAGAGATAATCAATACATCTGCTGTCGATGCTGATACCATGGTAGACGATCATCCAACCATGCTACCTGAGCAAGACAAGGAGATGCGCAAGCATACCACACGGCCACAATCTCCAGCACCTGCCCCACGGACACAAACCCCAGATCCTCGCTCACGACCACGCACTCCAGAGACTCATACCCTTAGTGGGCTGGAGTTTTTGGGGCTTGTGACGCTCCAAAAACATTGCCCAGCAGCGCCAACTCTGCAAGAAGCTGAGGCAGCGGGAAACACTTCAGATGTCCATGTGGAGTAGCAGCTACTCAGCGAATCGGCAGGTGGTGACAGTCTCCCCGATGTCCCTCTCCCGGATGTCCCTCTCCCTGACGTACCTCTCCCCCATATCCCTCTCCCGGTGGCGCGGCCAGATCGCTCAGTAGGCGAGGAGTGAACCAGTTCTCCTGTTGCAGAGAAGGTGTGCGTTCAGGTTAGGGGCGGGTTCTTGTCTTGTGAGTTTCGTTTGCTGTAATCTATTCATCTCAGACACTGATTACGGCACATGTGGAGGTGTTGTGTTCATTTGGGTTAAGGTTGTGGGCTTGATCATTTCCTTTCTTCTAATCTATTTATCTCCAGCAGTGATTATTACACACGTCGCAAGGTTTTTGAATTGCTCAGGGTTTAGTTTCTATTTATTCATAGTATTATGGGACATTCCGCATACAGTGTTGTTGTAACTCATGGCGTATATGGAACCTCCTTGTGATGGTATTGAGGCTCAATAAATCTCTCAAGTATCGTGAGCTTATACCCACACCAAACTGCTCAGGCCCAGCACCAACTTTCATCTCTTTCTATAGTAAATACTCCACTCCTCGTGTGTCATCGACAATGCCAGTGAACACCTGGTTCCATTGCCCCAAATTTTCAAGCCGAAAGAAGTTCACCTCTGACAGCGGGCGACTTAAACATATCAAATTACACCATCCTGAACACCTTCAAGTTGCTCGCCAGAAGAATCTGACTGTTCGCAGCACGCCCTGACGCGTTGAACCCTCTCAGCATCATGAATTCAACGCTAACAAAGATTCAGTCAATAACTTGGACGAGTTTCCCTACCTCGAACTCCTTGAACACATCGCAGACTCGTGGTCTCAACCACTGCCACCTCCTCTGCCGCTCACGGAAGCATACCCCGGTGCCGGTGCTCTGCTGAGAGATTACATCGCTGAGCCATGGGAACGCAATGCTCAGGGTTTCCTTGAGACGAACCTACAAAACAATCCCTACTATCTGTTTGCGACGCATGAAGAGTACAAATATATCCAGTGTGAGATCAAGAAGACGGGCATGAAGACGTACTATGACAATGTGCTGAAGGAAGAAAACACCGCTCTGTGACTCTCAAGCTTCAAAAATGCGGATGGCATCCAGAAGCTTGTGGCTAACATGCCAGCTGATCTGACTCTTGGGGAGTGGAAACTTTACACTTTCGAGGATACGGAATGGAATAACAATCACAACACCCTATCAAAGACTGGAGTCTAGAGACCGTCAAAAGAATGAGACGGTTGATGAGGCAGCCAACGTACACCGAGAATCTCATTTACGCCCCTCAGCATCGCTTTAACAGCAATACGGCACAGAAACGCCTCTATACCGAAATGCACACTGCGGACTGGTGGTGGGAGACACAGGCAAGCAGAGACACCCGAGCATGATGACCTGCTAACTGACGTTTAGTCAACGCTCAGAGTAGGGGATACAATGGTTCCCTTGATCTTCATGTCTGACGGAAAGCATCCCTCGAATTTTGCTGGCCACAACATCAGCAAAATGTATTTTAGGCTCTGGAAGTCTCCAGCAGTGTCTGAGAGAATGCGGAGTGTAAACTTAGCTGCGTCAATTTCAGGAGAGTATCAGACTCTAGGAGGGCATTCCTGCCGGCCTTCAGAGTAACTGGGAGCGCCGGCCACAAGCCAGGGAGCACCAGGGCGCGCCGGGGACAAACCTGGGAACGCCGGCAATAAGTCTGGGAGCACCTCGAATGAGATGTTCTTTGGGAACGCTGCTGGTGCACGTGGATATCATAGCTACTACTTATCATTCAACGATTTTTAAAACTCATCTATTCAGTTTGTATTCCCATCTAGGTATCTATGTATCTATATAGCTACCCATCTGCACACGGTATATCTGGACTGGCTGCAGGCGGTGCTTGAGAGCAATTCGAGGTGCGCTTGAAAATGACGATCGAGTGAACGCAGGGATACAGGCTGTGGCCGTGATCGAGCAAGTTTGGTGATCGACTTTGGCGGCTGTGATTGAGAGAGTTTGGAGATGCAATTGGAGGCCGTGATCGAGCGAGTTTGGAGATGCACTAGGAGGCAGTGATCGAGCGAGTGTGTAGATGCACCTGCAGGCCATGATCGTGCGAACTTGGATGGCGTAAACGAGCGAGTTTGGAGATACACTTGGGGGCCGTGATCGAGCGAGTTTGGCAATGCATTTGCAGGCCGTAACCCAGCGAGCTTGCACGAGTGCTGGGAGGCACTCGATGGACGGCGCGCCGGGTGCGGAGACTCCTTTCATTATGTAGTTAACTTGCAACCGTGGGAAGGTGACAATGTGACTTTACCTTTGAGCTCTCATGGAGGCACGCCGGAAGCTGAAGCTACATTCAGGGGTCAACTCGTAATCATCAGAATGAAGGGAATACAAACAATCTTGGATGGTTGCTGTACTCGGTGTATGCTGTACTCGGTGTATGCTGTACTCGGTGTATGGTGTACTCGGTGTATGGTGTACTCAGTGTATGCTGTACTTGGTGTATGCTGTACTTGGTGTATGCTGTACTCGGTGTATGCTTTACTCGGTGTATGCTATACTCGGTGCCAACTCAAGATCATGACATGGCAAGATAGAGAGGGATGACTTAACTTTGTGTTCTGTGATGATTGTGGAGTTGTGGATGAAGATGAGAATGATGGGGAGGATACGAGCGGATATGAGTAATCAGGGGTACGACTTGCCAGATTGGGTTGGGATGACTTCGTATCAGTGTAATTACACGCCAGATCAGAACTCACACCTGCTGTATCGGGGATGGTAAATTGCCTCGCACACGAAATTATCTTAAGTCCCAGTTTCTCATTATGATTTCCCCCGTACCCTCTCATCTCTCTCGTTCTCTTCTTCAATTCTACCATCACCTAAGAACACGAAGTTAACTCATCCCTCTCTATCTCTCCATGCAATGATCAAAAGTTTACACCGAGTACAGCAGACACCGAGTACAGTATACACCGAGTACAGCATTCACTGAGTACTGCATACACTGCGTACTGCATCATCCCAAGATCGACTGTCTCCCACTCCCAGCCAGTCTCATCTCTCGGCAGACCTTGTTGTACTCAATTCTCTACATTTGCACAATTACGAGTTATCCAATAAATAGAGTCTCCGCTCCCGTCGCGCCTCCCTCCCAAACTTACCTCCTCCATATTGACCGCCTCCTAGTATTCCTCCAATGTCGCTTGATCCTGGCCTCCAAAGTGCATCTCCAAACTCGCTCGATCGTGGCCTTCGATCACGGCCTCCAAAGTGCATCTCCAAACTCGCTCGATCACGGCCTCCAAATGCATCTCCACACTCGCTCGATTACTGCCGCAAAGTTCATCTCCAACCTCGCTCGATTGCGGCCTCCCAGTGCATCTCCAAACTCGTTTAATCAGGGCTTCCAATTGCATCTTGAAACTCGCTCGATTGTGGCCTCCAAGTGCATGTCCAAACTCGCTCAATTGTGGCCTCCAAGTGCATCTCGAAACTCGCTCAATCACGGCCTCAGAGTGTATCCCTGAGTTCACTTGATCGTGATTTACCGGTGCACCTCGAAGCTGGGCAAGCTAGAGTGTGTATTTCGTATAATGAAATGTCTCTTTACCCCAGGGTCTCCGAAATATATACTGTCTGTCGCTGAGTTCATCTCTATTATTGCTGTATCTCCGAATGTATATTTATAGAGAGACTTAGATAATACATGCCATATTATGATGTAGCAAATCTTGTGACTGTAACAAAGACCAATATGATCTATGAAATGCCGTTATGGAACCCTAAGAACCACTGGTGTGAGAATACGGAACCAAGTCTCCGCAGCTCCAAAATTTGACTATGCTAATAGTCAAAACTCGTAGCATCCTGAATGCACCTCCATCACTGCAGGTGCTTTCAGGAGCACGTGAGAATGCTCTTGCACAGTCTGAGAGCATTTTGCAAAGCTCCAGGGGGGGCTGGGAGTATCTGGAAGTACTTAGAAGCACTGGAAAAGGCTACCGGAATGTCTCAGAGGTTTGCGTATGGCTTCCGGACCGAATTTCATTTTGCTGATCAAGACAGAGTGCCCTGTATATGTGACAAATGGCAATCTATCTTCGAAGCTCCACCAGATGCCCTCATCACTTAGTGTTATAATGATTGCCCTCCTACCGTTTCCAATCAAGAACCGCAATATTCCTCAGAAGCAGCTGGATGCACAGCGGCAAACAAACCAAGATGTACTGAACACCGTACTCCCCTGGGTACTCCAGCCTCTCACCGTTAAACATAATCCCAGCACCGAGAGCGGGTAGTACAAAGTTTTCTCTGCAGATGGCAACTTCCGGTGTTACAAACCAGTTTTAGCAGCATGGCTTGCAGATTGCCCTGAGTATAGCAAGCTACATCATCTTGAGCGACATGTCTGTTTTTGGTGCGAGTGTCCAAAGAACGAACTGGGAGATTATCTCCCTCCTGTCAAGCAACACCACTGGCAGAATCACAACCTATATCAAATGCTCAGCGATGCCAACACGAAGGCAGCCGATGCCGAACTCTCATCGTGCCATGAAAACCAAGGATTCAACGTGTTTCAACGTATTTCCTGTATTGTAGGCAACCTCCCGAAGTCCAACCTCCTTCAGACAATGCAGATCGGCATGCTTCGTCACTTCCAGAAGAGGATTTTCCACTTCATGAAGACGCACGAACAGCGGGACAAGTACAATGCAATCTGGTTATCTGTGCCTGCTTACCATGACCCCACACCAAAAACTAAGTCATATGAGGAAGTTTCTCAATGGAATAGGAAGGAGATGAAGGAAATGAGCAGGTATCTGCTAGGAGTTGTAACCCAGTCTCTATGAGGAGGAAATCCCGCTCAGCGTCCCATATTCAATCGTGCAATTGAGTGCACACGGGCATTGTTAGAATTCTATATGTAAGCTCGATATAAATCCCACAATGATACATCATTGAGCTGCATGGAAGACGCCTTGGGTCATTTTCACACCTTCAAAGAAGTTTTCTTACTTGGGCGAGCCGGCAAAAAGGCGAAGGCCATAGCCAATGCCCTGAGAACAGAGCTTGTAAAGAAGCGAAAGGTAGATGAGGAAACAAATGCTGACACTTGGACGCTGTCCATGAAGCGGCACGAAATGAATGCCTGGCGGGATTATACCAGCCACGCAGTAGATGTTTCGAAGTAGTTAGATGCCGACTTCAACTTGCCGAAGATCCACTTGATGTCTCACTGGGTCTAACAGATTCATCGATAGGAAACTTTGCAACAGTATTCTGACGAGAGACATGACCAAGAACATAATACCAATCTCAAGGACGATTGGAATGCCTCCAATCACAGTCTCAACTACCTGCCGCAAGTAATCACCTTTCAGTGTCGCATTCTGTGCCTCCAAATCAGAGAGTTCAATCTCCCAGCCCTTGCTCAGTGTCGAGAGAACTGCGCTGCCACCAGCAAAGTCCTCCCTTCCGGCCCTGATCTGGCTGCCCCCCTGAGCTCCCAGTCATCTGCGTAGTCCAAATTCATGGGACGCCTAAACTGCCGTGATGGAAAGTATCCTGACGCTATGATCAAAGACTTCAGAGCATTACTCGACAATACACAAGACGCAACACACCGCGTGACAATATACAATGGCCAGCGGGAGTTTCTCAAGTATAAAAGTTGTAACAAGACGTATATATCGGATTAACAACTGCATGCAATGGAGCATTGTATTTACCATGGTATTAAGGTTCAAGTTGAGGGTTTATATGGTGCCTGCATATCTCACATTTGTCGATGAACAGGAAGCCAGAGCTGGCGTGGAGGGGACCAACGGAACGACTGGGTGTGGGTGATGTAAAGTACCCAGGGCGATGTTATGGTGCACTGAATGGTCGTCTCCCATGGCAACTGCAACACTATTCAAAATCAAGCTTCTGAACCAGAATGGAACTTTCATTGAGTACTGGGTTGCCCTGGAGCTGACCACAATACTGGGAAATTCGGGTACCCGGGATCCCATCTCGAAATATGTACAAGTGAGCAAACCACCGGCAGCAGTTGCTTTGCATGTATTCAGCGTGGAAAACATCGTCAGCTGCGCACATGTCATTCCAGTGATAACTACCAGTAGTAAGGCAGGAGACGGATGGAACAAGGGATGGATTGTCAATAGCCACAGAGATCTGGCAACTTGGAATGATGAGTATAATTAGTAAAAGGAGAATATCATTTTGCGTGCAGGTAGAGGGAACACAAAGGGAGGTTTTCGCAGGGTCACCCATCGCATTGCAATCCCGATGCAAGTGCGTGCCCGATGAAGCCATTCTGATGTATTGTCACTGTGGGTCTTAGTTTTAGGAACGGGTCCGGGTAACCCACCAGTGGTCCGGGTTTGGACCGGAAAAACTGTTCGGTTCAGTTCCAAACCAGTCCAAATACCCGACCGGGAGGGTCTTCTCTGGCCAAACCCGTACCCGTACCCGTCAACCCGCGGGTTTTGCTGAGTTAGGCAAGACCTGTCACTTCCAGTCTGTGGTTCTCATTTTTGGGTTTTTCTATTTATGGTTGCAGTCAGATATGTTACTGTTATGTGCAAAATATTAACTTTGTTAAATCATTCTCTTTATTAGTTTCATTGGCAGCCTTTATACTCAAAATAAGGAGAGAAATGCTCCCTGCTACATTCTGAAGTTGAGTGTGATCAATTGTTCATCTTGCATCATTTGTAAGATTTGAGGTCCAGAATAGCCATATTGATTGTTAAGGTAGTCATTCAGCCGGAATTTGATCAGTTTGCACATGCGACTGCGCCGACAATATTTGGAGAGCTGATGGAGATACATGATAGTGTCAGCGGAAAATTGCAATGCTGCAAGGAACCTCCCAGGATAGAGTAGCCATATGTAAATAGCATGCCGCAAATGACCATCTCACAAATACATATCTGCTGGCACAACTGACGCAATACCCAATTCATCACCGATTAACAAATCGAAGCCTGTTAAACCCATAAGCGTTTACCCCTTTATACATCCTCCATACCTACGCTCCATACAGGAAATGGATTCAGGTGAACATATTGTATTGGCTCGTAGGTCATGTGTATACAACCTGCACAATATGTGATACTTGACAACATATCTCTGCAAAAAGTAGTTGGCGTATCTATTTCGATGCATGAAAGATTTTTTTTGATTTCACTGACTATATTGTAAGAAATGATAATTCGTATGTGCATGTGCAAGGGTCATACGGGCCATATGAACAGTCCAAACTCCAAACCAAGTTGTTTGACAACTGATCAACACAATATCGTCCTGCCTTTTACCGATAAGTGAGAACGCGCAATCTAAACTAAAGATGAATTTTCTAACAAAGTTTCACTTAGTGATGACATACGAGTCATAGAAGGAGCAGTCATTGCGCAATGCGAATCTGTATGAATGACCACCATCATGTTGCATTCATCCATACAACCAACTAGATTACTCCGCGTTTAGACCGGGTGCACATAGTGAGCATTGTCAACATTGCTTATCGTACGTCATCGAAATCGAGTGGATCGAACTGGATATGGCAAACTGAGTATGTTGGGCTATATTAATGAAAAATTAGGTCATGGCTCTACATGCAGTGAATTGCCAGCTGAAAGCGCTGAAATGTCGCCGCACTAAGTTATCCATCGCTCTGAGAACTTCTGCATCAGTTGATCAGAAATTGATACTCCATAAAGCTTTTGCATGCAACTGAGTATTGGTACAAATTATTCATTGGCTGTCAATAATGACTATATGATTATTAAAGCGACACGGGAACAGCCCCATTTTTACAATGAGCGTCAATGGAGCATCAATGATTTTTGGATATGTAAGTAACTTAATTGGAAAGTGATTAGCTCGCTGCTATTCAAAATAAACAGAGTGGCAGCCTTTGTAGGCAAAGAGACCGCGGCGTGGTAACAGCCACATTCTGATACTGCGTGTCAACGGAGCGTCAACAATATTTTCTGTATTAAGTTAATTGGAAACCAATTTGCTCACTGTTATCCATAACCAAAGTATGGGCAGCCTTTATAGGCAAAAGAGAAATCGACACGGCAACAGCCACATTCTGAAAGTAAGTGTCAACGGAGCGTCAACGGTTTTTGGTCTTGTAAATAAGTCCATTGGGATGCCATTTGCTTGCTGGTATCCATAATCAACATATTGGCCGCCTTGATGGGCAAAAGAGAAAGCGACATGGTCCCATCCCCAGTCTGAACATGAGCGTCAACAGAGCGTCAACAATTTTGGGTGTTGCATCTTGTATAATCCGAGGGCTGTGATATGGCATTTACCCATGATCGAAGTATTAGCAGCCTTTATAGGTAATATCGTATGTGTCAATACTGCTACACCTCAAAGAGAGCGTCAACAGAGTCTCAACAGATTGTCAACAGAGCATCAACACAGCGTCAACAGATTGTCAACAGAGTGTCAACGATTTTGGGTGTTGCATCATGTAAAATCCAAGCGCTCAACTATGGCATGTACCCAGAATCAACATATTGGCATCCGTTCTGGGCAAAAGCGATCGCGACATGGTCACTGCCCCAGTCTGAAAATGAGTGTCAACAGAGCGTCAACGATTTTGTGGGTTGCATCTTGTGTAATCCAAAGGCTGTGCTACGGCATTTATCCATAATCGAAGTATTGGCAGCCTTTACAGGCAACATCATGTGTGTCGATACTGCTACACCACCAAATGAGCGTCAACCAAGCGTCAACAGAGCGTCAATAGAGCATCATCACTGCGTCAACAGAGTGTCAACAGAGTGTCAACGATTTTGGGTATTGCATCTTGTATAATCCATGGGCTCCACTACGGCAGATATCTAGAATTATCGTATTGGCAGCTGTTCCGATCAAAAGTAATTGCGACATGGACACAGCCCCACTCTGAAAATGAGCGTCAACAGAGCGTCAACGATTTTGTGTGTTGCACCTTGTATAATCCAAGGGCTGTGCTACGGCATTGATGCATAATCGAGGTATTGGCAGCTATTATAGGCAATATCGTGTGTGTCGATACCGTTGCACCTCAAAATAAGCGTCAACAGAGCGTCAACAGCGCATCAACAGAGCATCAACAGAGCGTCAACAGAGCATCAACACAGTGTCAACTGAGTGTCAACAGAGTGTCAACGCTTTTGGGTGTTGCATCATGTATAATCCAAGGGCTCTGCTATGGCATAGACCCATAATCAACATATTGGCAGCCATTCTGCGCAAATGAGATCGTGACATGGTTACAACACCTGTCTGAAAATGAGCGTCAACAGAGCGTCAACGATTTCGTTTGTTGCATCTTGTATAATCCAAGGGCTGTGCTACGGCATTTACCCATAATCGAAGTATTGGCAGCTTTTATAGGCAATATGGTCTGTGTGAATGCCACTACACCTCAAGCATCAATGGAGCCTCCACAATGTTTGGTCGTGTAAATACGGTAATTGGTACGTGATTTGCTCGCTGCTATCCATAACCAATGTATTGCCATCCACTATGTGCAAAAGAGCAAGTGACACGGTCACGGCGCCATTCTGAAAATATCTGTCAACTCAGGATCAACTGAGGGTCATTGATTACTGGTGATGCAGATTGGGTAATGACGGCATCGAATGGATTTTTGAGCTTATAATTGGACTATTGACCTCCTCCCTGGTCAAAAATACAAATCATTAAAAGAAAAACATGAATTAAAATATTGTCGATCTCGCAACATGCAAAACATGCAAAATGTGATTACTGGATGTCAAATGATCGATTTTGATTGAGTACTATAATCGAATAGCAAAGGCAAGCATGTTATATGAATTTCCAGATAGACCCACTGTACAACCCACTGAGAACCCGCCCAATTCAGACAGGTAAGGAGTTGTCGATGGAACCATACCCGAATCGACAGTTCGGGTTGATTGACGACCCGGTACCCCAATCTGCCTCCAGTTCGGTTCCGACCCATACCTGGACCCGAAGTGAAGGTCCAGACCCGTTGCTAACACTAGTTGGTCTTCAATGCCAGAGTTTTCAATTAAAATAGGAGACCCACAGAGCGAGAAGAAATGGTGAAAGTGCAATGGGAGGGCGATATACAATGCGATGCATGGCATTGATGCCGGGTGCGGAGTAAGCCGCCACTGAGGTGTCTCTGACCGCTCTGACAAACTGCATCCACTCTGACAGAGTCATTCTGCCAGGACGGAATTATTTTTTGCTGATGCAAGCTCATTACCTTGATGATGTAGTTAATACTCCTAGGAGTTAGAACTTGACCATCAATGGTAAAAGGCAAGGATGACTAGGTAGTTACGTATGTGAACTCCAAAACTGGCTTTCGCAATCTTAGGATTGTTAAGGCTGTAGTCTGCCAATCATATAGAATATATCAGCGGTACCGACATGGAGGATGTACATCAATATCATAGTATTGAATACTATCTACATTGAGATTTATCTACGGATACCTAGTGACCGTCGCGACCTGGAGGTTGAGCGTCACCTCGATTCCCACATATTATCTATTAGATCTGTATCGAAATCAACGAGGATACTTCACTATTGAAGTCCAGAGTTGGACATTCATCTTCAGTTCTATATCACAGATAAACCCATCACTCTTGATACTTGGTTATTCTTAGTACCTACGTTGAACCAAGTTGTTGATCGGGACGAGAGCAAGACAATACTTTGGAGTCCCATGGAAGTCCAAAGAATCACCCTGATAACGTAGTTGTTAAAAGGATACTTCCATTAGGATACTCTCTAGCCGCCACTACTTCTTCTGCTGATGCGAAACTACTTTGCTGTTTCTTACAAGACAAGTCAATACTTGGAGTCTTCATACTTGAGGACAGGCAGTCCTTGGGTATACATGCTGGTTGCCGGGCCGATACTCTTCAGTCCGAAGGTAGTCTGGGGACTGCCATGATAGTGTGTTAGTTCAGAAGATCTGCAGAGTAGGATACTCCAGAATCGTGTGCTCTAGTATATAGATAGCGTAAGATGATACTAATTGGTTGAAACTATCTTTCGGTAGCAGAGAACAGAACAGTTACCGTGTTTCCTTGTGTGGTCATCCATCTATGCATTCTGAGTCAAGCTTTAATCATTCTTCTCTTTATCAGTCCGGAATTCATTAGGGGCTTTTATTGAGTAGGACTTGGGGTGAATCTCCTGGTGTTACCCCAGATGAGGTCAGTATCGCTGCAGTCATTGAAGATTTCTTTGAGAGTTGCGACAACATGTGTATGATGCTCTCCTGTGCAATAAATGTTCAAGAACTGCAATCTGATACGATGGAAGCACTACACTTCAACAAAACCAGATCCGTCCAAAACCACTTTCGAAGCACATCTTGTAGTTGTTGAATTCCATCCTTCCACAGCATTGAATACGCTCGCATACCCACCACCTCTTTGCATCATAGCACTGTCGGCCTCTGGGATTGTCTTCTGGTCATTGCCGACCGGTGAGATGTTTTGCTCTTTGATGCACTCAATCCGCATCAATCTCAATACTGCAAACTCCCATGGGCTTCGCTCTCGAAACCGCTTATGTTGTATGATGCCATCAACTGAAAACCAAACAAAGGAATCACTATGCAACTTCTGGAAGCACAAGCAACATGCACATACATACTCTAGCACTTCTGCCTTTGATCTGGGTGGTGGCAGTGCTAGTGGATGTTCATCAGCATCAGCAGGCTTCCCTGGCAGCGGTGGTAGTTGTTCTTGAGGTTTATCAGCATTGGGGGGCTCGCCTGGCGGTGGCGGTACAGTTTATTGAGGGATCTCATGATCGGGAGGCTCCCCTGGTGGTGGTGATATCATATCCATTTCAAATGCCTCCAAGTATTCATATAGGCATGTCTTCCGTTCATAATCAACTGCAAGCCAGTGGTGTTACTCTTCTATCAACTAATTCATGTAAGCGGTTGATCTCAACAATGGTGTGGTATGCATACATTTCGGTGAAAGCTGGGGATAAACTGGCCCAACTTTTCTTCCAAGAACTCCCACCAGTCTTTGGCCCAGGCCAATTTGGATATTGCACAGCGTACGCATTGGCAGTGGAAGCCTTGCCGAAACTTCATTGGAAAGTCTTTCTGAGGTTTGACAGGTATCGATGGAAACAATGGTGAATCCTATAGTAGTTGCCTGCTCGCTGATCCGCAGATGCAGTGAGAGACTGCTATTAAGTAATAAGCTGTATGACGTTAGATGATAGCCAGTTAGTCCAGAATGACACAAGTACAGCCAAGGTCAATGCCCCTTATATCCACAATCTCTCTCAATGAACAGACGCACGGTGGGAGCCCGTGGCCAGTGATCATATCCGCTAGCCACCGCACTGCTTTCTGCAAAATGTCCGGCAGCTGATGCCTCTCCTGCACTCTCTGTGGCTGTAGGGTGAAATTCAGTACAGCTGGATCTTGCAGTACGCCGCTGTCTCTACCCTCAAAGTATTCCTCACGATTATTCAACAGCATGAGGTTGAAATTGATATGATCGTGCACTTCCCGGTGCTGTTTGCTGCCATCTCCGTTTGCCCATCAGGTTGCACTCAGCAGGTTATCCTCGTCGGTTGCCCACTTTTTCGACTCTTCCTGGTTCAACTTCAATACTTTCTTCCTTGTTGTTGGTCAACTTCACACCGCATGTGCTCCATATTGCCCTTATTTCCACCTATTCGGTGGAGGGATATCAAGTCATTTTGGTGCCATTGAGTTGTATGTGCAGTATCATCTGTGACAGCTGATATGGAGTTGCTATGCAGGTGATTTACACGTAGTTTGAGAACAATTGGTGGGCAGTGTGGTGGTGACGCGTTATGATGGCAACGCGTTGATGACAACCCCAGGGTGTTGCTACGGCAACTTCCTGAGTCTGAAATATGACATTAGAAAGTTTTACACACATATATATAGATTTATATATACGTATATTACATTTTTGTGTTGTGTTTCTGTGCCTGAGAGTCTAAATACATTTATATGTACAGATATCCAAATATAGGCAGTTATATGCCAAACCAGTCTGGTTTAGTGCACTGTGGATATAACAGTATGAATATGGCCATAGGTGTATTAATAGACTCATATCGACAATTGTTAAGAATAGCAATCTGAGAAACCTATACACGTTTCTAATGCAGAAGCAATCTGTGATGAGTTCTATCTACGAAGGTGACTGGGCTCCAGAGTTGAAGCATTCAGGGCAGCATGCTCAAGCATCATATCTTCGAAGTCGGTGGATGTCAACATTTTTTATAGATCCATGTCGTGGGCCTATAGAGACTTCCAATTCATCTTCCTCTCTGTCACGGCAGCTTTCAGTGCACCAGTCTTCCTTGGTAGCATGTTCAACATAACAATGTTCGGTGTGATATTATACTCATCTATAATAGTCCATTGACTGATAGGTATGCCACTGGATATATTAAGGGAATTCACTTATCAACGTACAGAGCTTTCTGGGAAGATCCTTCTGCAATCTGTAGCAGTCCATACAGCCTTCCTCTTCTTCTCGAGTACAGTTCGTATTGAAATGCTTCTTTGCCTTTTCAGGTGCTAGGGCGCCAGCTCTCCTCCCATCCTGATTGATCAAACGTCCTCATGTTGCACTGACAAAGTCATCATGATTTACAATATGTTTTGTCCAGAGCTGGCAGACGTTCTTGGCCAGCCCACCAGTACAGTAGAGGAATGATTTGAGCTTTTCAGTTGGCGCATCCAAGCAGGGGATGTATCTGTCCTTTCCCAGCAGATTGACATGCTAGAATAGACTACTTCAGATTTATCAATCGATAGGAACCATATCTTGAATATACAACCTTCCCAAGCTCCCGTAAGCCCTTCTACTTCTGTAGCTTCATCTTGATCAACCCGGCAACCTCTCGGTCTAGGTTTTCGTTGATCATCTTTGTTATCACTCCATAGTATGTATTCTTATCCTCCAGATCGAACTGCGTCTTTACCCACTTGGCATTTCTGCCATCTAGACCTGATTTCCCATTCTTCCTTACTCCAGGCTGTAACTGCAAGATGTGGACAGGCACATCGTTCCTCAGATCCTTTAGTGGTAATCTGAACCGTGTATTGGCCTCCGGGGAAATCCTTCTGATTGACGATGGAAGAATATATTGGGCGGCTGTAATTATATCGCGGGCTGAGTATTTCGTACTATTGTAAGCTTTTCATTGGGCCAGTAACAGAACTTCATCGATAAACTCTGTGATAATTAGATCCGAGATATTCGAAACCATTACGATATCATCTTCATCCTCCACCCCTTCGTGATGTTTGCCATTGTCATCAGACATTGGAAGTTGGGGTTGCCTTTGGAATGCAGAGCAGTTGGAAATTGTAGGGAGCAGTTTGGGTACACTGATGACACCATTGCAGCAAAGAGTTTTTGTGATCCCATTACCGAATAGAGTTCATGCTATTCCATGAGATGTAACGATGGAACCGTAACCGGTTATCTGACGTACACATTGCTGGTGGTAGTGGTGGTGTGGAATGCTGGATAATATGGGTAGTATGGTATTGGAATATACATATACAAATAGGCCGATTCAGCACATTCCAGGGTATTACAGACACCAAACTGTACCTAGCTGAATTTTCGATGATGTGATACTGTACAAGGTTGCAACTGCAAGATGGTGTTGAAATATGTAGTTGAACATGTATATAGAGATATAGGGAAATGTATGATAACTCAATTCTGTGCAAGGCGATCCTGGTGAATATATAGTTGGATGTTTACATACATGTATAAATATGTATGGACTCAGATGGCCATATATGACACATTCAGGTACTGGCATTGTTCGGGCTTGGGCTAGATTTTCAAGAGCGTATGTGCAAATATGGGCATCTATCTCAGTGGATGAAAATATACATGGAGTTCAGTTGATTTTTTTGGTAGGGTGCAGGTGCTTCTGTTGCCAAGATTTGCTTAGGGAGCCATATGTGCACATATGGGCCTCTACATAGATGGATGTTACTGTACGTGGATCTTGCCTAATTTTTGGTGGGGAGTGGATGCCCTCTGTACACCTCATTTAGGAGTTGTAGGGCAGGTGTGCAGCGCCCCATATAGTAACATATAGAGGGTTAGCCCCCTAGTGGTGATATCATTATAAGATTGATGGCAAACATACCACGTCTTAAGAAATCATTCGGGTGATCCCAAACCAGCTCTTTGTATGACAAGCTAAATTACCCCGCTTTTGAAGTATGTAGGTTGCGAAGTCGCTAGCCAGGGTTATAAATTGGCTACCTCTCTCACTTACCCCGGAGCGATGGCCCCCAACCGTTTCTGCTTACTCCCGCTGGAGCTATTCCCCCATTTTTGAACATTTGTCCGCCTCAGACCTACACAACCTTCTTCTCGCCTCCTCTCTATTCCACTCGGCGATATTTCTGCATCTTCAGCTTCTTCGTGATGTAGCCGACGGCTTCCTCGCATATCTCGCCAGCGAAGGATCCAACGCGAAGCTACATTTTATTTTGTATCATCTTGAATCTGGCACGCCATTGCACCAGGAATGGCGCGACTCTGTGAAACTCTGGCGTCCGGACTCCTGGACGTGTGGATCCACCCCGACAGTCCCGCCCATGTCTCTGCTCCACTACATCTCCACACTCTCTCCTGCCGATCAATCCGTCCTCTCGCTTCAATTCGCATACAAGTTCAACGCATCAGTTGCAGCCATCATTGCAGGAGAGCTGGAATGTCTGCGTCTTCTCCTTGCACACTCCAATCGCATATCCTTCCTCCGTACACTTCACGCTGTTATCTCTGAGAAGTTGGTCATGGCCAGATTGCAGAGGCTGAGGGCTCATTTGAAATCGAGGATATAGATGCCAAATTGAGTACGGTGGAAAGGGAAACTGCTATAGATATGATTATTTCCGCGCCTTTGATTTCAACGCCGGTGAAGCGAGTGCTCTTTTGCTTGGATGGTGAGGCCTTGTCGTTCATGGATCATCTCTGCTACCGCCCAGCATCTCAAGCCAATGCAAGCACGTTGCGATGTATTTTGGCAATACTTCGAGATAATGACACCATGAGGTACCCATCGTTTACGATACCAACGATCTAGAAGGGCTACAAGGCAGCATGTGACGACAGTAGCACAACTATGGCCTGCGGTATGGCTCCCAGAAGAGCCGGACATGACCGTCGTGAGGGTTTGGTTTGAGGAGTGTATTTTTCCCGTGGGAGAGTTGGAGGAAATGAAGAAGGAATGGTGGGTGTTGCTAGAGAAGAAAGATACCAGGGGACTTTGGGATTCGTGGCATGAATATGTTCCGTAGCATGCGCACCCGGAACTGACGTCTTGTCAGTTTGACATACAGCGATGAAATTGTGCAACCCACCGGTCCATATGTAGATCCGTATGAACAGTCCCGCTGGACAAAAGAGTTGATATAGATACAAGTGCAATGAAATATGTGGTTTAGGGTTAGTTAGTTCCGAAGCATTTCCTCGTTCACGATCCTTATTAAAGTCAAGAATATCGCAAAAATTACTCGCCAGTTTGGGAACAGATGCTGTCACAGATAGGAGGAACCATATATAAAGCAGTGAGCCGGGTGGGGGAATGAATTGATGTGTGGGTACTTAAAATCTAGAGTTCAACGATCCGGCCTCCCTTCTGTATCTCCTGTGCACCCACCATACCCCACCATAAAATCACATGACAGCCAAATGAATCATAAGAATGAATTGATGGGCCCTATAGGGTCCCATCCGTAGAATAAGAGTTATGTATAAGTATTCGCCATTAGAATAATTAAGTCTAATACGAGACGTGAGAGATGACCAGATGAATTTGATAAGATACGGGTAGATTAGATAGCGCTAGGATTAATCCAATCATGTATTAAGACGTCAATCGAGTGTTAAGAGTGATCGATATAGTATACCGCGCCGAGTTGCCGTGCCGGCTGTATGCTGTCGGTGAATATACATGAGGTATTTTCTGGGCCCTGCTGTACCGACGCCGAACTCGCAAATCGGAACACCTCCGGATGTTTTCCCTTAAGTAATTCTGATACCAATGCAATTCAGGTTGGTGAGAACGGCTCGGAAACTGCGGATCCCCTGATCCACTCACGGGTAAATCCATGCATTTGGCAGCACTACCAGGGACCCTATGGAAGTAGTAGGTGACGGACCGTCTCCATCCCCGGTAAAGACTATGCCGGTAGCCCAACTGTATGGGATAGATTGTATATCCAATGTAAGAGAGCAGAGAGCCGAAGGGTAGAAAACATCCACGGCAGTGAATATCTGCCAGATTAGCGCCTCAGAACGGATACGTTCTAGCTGTATATGGGCAGCTGAGTGCGTATTAATGTGTACAAGGCATACATGAAGTTAGTCCTGTATATATTGCTATGCAAGCTCTGATAAATAAGAATACAATCAATATCTTATTTTGAAAGCAATAACACTTGTTCATGTCGGTACGAGGGATGTAAAAAGAATGAGAATGAGTATGAGCTCTAAGTCTCGCCGGCCCATGGTCCTAAATATAGCCGTTATGTGCTTACCCAGATAATCATGCACCAACAGTCACTCGCGCGCATGCCATTGTGAACCTCTCGCGCTTAAACACTGAGGTCTAATAGTTTCTCCTGTTCCTACTAGTCTTCTAGCTTCTCTATGGATCTCTTATCTCATTTTTCCAGTACGAATCACGTTCTCTCGTCTGCTTCTGCCTCTTTCACTCCGCCGGCATCAATCTTCCTCCTACATCCGATTCATATCAAGTAAAGCACAATCAGTACGACCAGTCGGTCGACCCGACATTAATAGTAGTACATACCTGATTGCTATCGATATATTGACTTCGAGATGTCTCTTTTACAACCTTCTACTTCTCGTTCATCCCCGGCTGGAATCACCCGTCTCGAACACTTTGGATCTCACACATTCCTTGTCCCCACTCCTGGTCCGTGCTCCCCCCGTTGAACCTTGACATTGACATGTGATGATCGTACGACGGGATATGTTCAGCCACCGCCACCGGATATTAACCCCACACGCAGTTCAGCCGGGAGTATGTATACCAGCGATTTTACCCGTAAGCCCTGTCTCGCGTATAATTAAGCTTTCCCGGCATATAACGTCTTTCTTACTTCTGTGATGAATGTTCTTTGTAAGTTGCCTTGTGGTTGGATTTATAAGCTGGCCGATGTGAAAGCTATTTCTATTCAATAGTATCCAGCATCCGGTAGATAGAACAACCCCAGAATTTCAGACCCAGTTGCTTAACACTGAAAACCTATATGCAGAACCTGGTATCATTCGACCGCCGTGTTCATGTAATCTTTCTGCGGATATAGCCCTATCTCCGAGGTCTAAACCCCGCCGCGAGTATACCGGTACATTTGCCATGTTTCGAGCCCTATTTTAGCATGTCAATGACTTTCTGACTTCTGCGATGAATATACGTTTATACGTTGCCTTACCAGGGCGCCCTGATGAAGTCGTACTAGTATTTCCGTTAGAGACTAGGAGCCGAAACCGACAGTGATAAACAAGTCCATTTGCCTTGCCTAGCCTTGTCATGTATACATGACAAGCATGCCTTAAGCAAGACTATTTGCCCCACAAAGCAAAACCTAACAGCGTATGCCCGAGTTTATTCACCGAGATAGCAATATGTTGCACCCCATATGCGGAATCACCCCATCCGCGGATAGGGTAATTCTACATAAGGCGAACGTACACACATAGTTACCCACTGCATGTGCGTTGGCCTCAGTTTTAAGTCATTACGAATGGCGTAACCTTCTAAATATCCAGCAGAAAGTGATCCGAAAGACCCGCATCCACACTTGATGTGTGGATCATATACAGGATCATATGCACAATGGTGTAGTCCAAAATTTTGGAGTAATCTGAATTGCACAACATTGATTGTAAGAGCTGGGTTTTTGGAGTCCCTTCAACCAGCTGTACTTTAAAAGGTTTCCGCAATGTTTTGTGTGCTATAGGAGCTTTAGATGCTTCGTTAGGGTCAAAGAGCATACATTTTTACCACTTTGTATGGTTGAAACCCCATCCTGAAATCGGCTGTTGGGGTTGTTCCACGTACGGTGTGCAACAGGTCGGTGAAAACTTCCCCATGTCGTGCAGTTCAGAAGAAACTCGTTGGCTTCCTGTGGGTTAGTTCCACCGGATGGAAACGATCCGTCCCGCGTGCCAGTCCTTACAACGCCCGGCGTCGCCGACCAATGCAGGGTTTCAAATGATATAGACCAGGGCTTCCAGTGTTTGTCTCCCGAGGACCGCAAACCCGCCAAGGAGACTGTAAGCATGTATCAAAACTTGCCATTACATTCAGCTTTGGTTATCTCCAAACACAGGCACCTTGCAGGACAAGCACAAATACGGAAGAATCCATCCGCATATGTGTTCATCTGCAGTGCCTAAAGGGCAACTCTGGCAGCTACACGGCTGTTGCAGTGCCTGTCGGTGAGGTGTGCCTGTCGGTGAGGTGATGCTCCAATCACTCGTTCACTGTGATATCACACGATCATGGACACATCACTCGGCTGACTCGAGGGCTTGCAGTTTGCCCGGGAGCTCTCCAGACTATCACCCTCGCTATCACCCTCGACATTTCACCGCAGTGAAGTGCGTTTGCTTACCAAGTTTTTATTTTACAAAATACGTTGTATCGACATTCTCCCTAGCAGTTGTGGGGAAAATGCAGAGTTCTTCGCAATCTGTTCAACCCCACGCCTGGTGCCCAATAACGATGAGAAATTCGAAAGGCAGAGAGAGCCGTAAATCGGGTCTTATTTTACACTCACTACCTATCTAAGGCACTAGGTAAGATAACATAACTAGCTCTTGAAAGACGGTGGGAAACAGTGAGAAGCTACTAAAGAAGGCACATTGTCATTATAAGAGCCTAGGTTGTAACATCTTGCCATTTTTCCTCCATTTTTCCTCCCACTACGCCCTTTTCTGTCGTCTTGTCCCCGCTTCTACTACTATATTAAATGCAACCAACCATATATATCTCTGTTTAAACCGTCTTGACTGCGCAATTGTGAGCCCGAAAAGTCTCATTACAGTTTTTATTGTGTGGTACAGTGTATCTTCTAGACTCTAGTTAAGGCACAGATGGGACTGGCATCTTCGGCGCGCAACCTCGGTAAAATGTCTTGGGGTGATAGCGAGTCCGGAGAGCGCCCGCAGTTTGCCTGTCCAAGGTTTATAATACCCAGGGCAAATAGTCCTAGATTTCTCTGCCCCATAAATGGTAGTCAGGGATAGGGAGAGCCTTCGGACGGACGAGAAGGACTACTTCCATCCTGGGTTCCACCTTATGTTAGGTTTGAAGATCCAGCATGGGTATGTGGTGAGGACACTAGTGATAGTTGTAGTGACGCGCCGACGGACAGGGTGAAGTATATTCAAAGGATGCTGATACCAGGGCTCAAGGTATACTCGGCTCGGAACTGAGGCACGAGCGGGTGGGTCACACGGGGGTGTGGGGGTGATGTTGAGTTATTCTGTGACGAAGTCAGCGCATTTTAGACCTCTCAAAGAACTGTTAGAGAGTACTGCAATCAGTATTTAAAGCGTCCCTATCCGCCATCCTCTCACATCTAACTCCACCATTCAACACACTCACATATCATTCCTCACCGCACACCACTCTTACTCCAAAATACTCTTCAAACCCACCCATCTTCTCGCAATGACTCAGGGTAGTCTCTTCATCGTCGGATCCGGAATCCGCAGCATCGCCCAGCTCACGCTGGAGGCAATCATGCACATCGAAAACGCGGACAAAGTTTTCTACGTCGTCTGCGACCCCGTAACCGAAGGCTTCATCAAGGAGAAAAACCCCAACGCCGTCGATCTCTACGAGTACTACTCCAACACGAAGCTCAGAAACGAAACCTACATCCAAATGGCCGAGGCTAGTAACGCTGATCCATCCCCGGACCCGCTGCTAACTATCCGCTCCTAGATTATGCTACGCGAGGTTAGATCCGGCCTCCGCGTCGTCGGCGTCTTCTACGGTCATCCCGGAAACTTCGTCTCCCCCACCCGCCGCGCCCTCGCCATCGCCCAAGACGAAGGTTACGTCGCGAAGATGCTCCCGGGGATCTCTGCCGACGACTGCCTGTTCGCAGATCTGCTCATCGACCCCTGCTATCCCGGCCTGCAGACAGTGGAAGCAACCGACGTCCTAGTCCGGAACCGCCCGCTCCAAACCACGAGCCATGTCGTCATCTACCAGGTCGGAGTTATCTGCAAGAGCGGCTTCGATTTCCACTCGATCGAGGTAAGCGCTGTGCAGAGTACCATCTCTCCATTACTGACGCAACACAGAACGACAAATTCGACCACTTCGTCACCCGCCTGCAGGAGGACTACGGCCCCAACCACCCCGTCGTGAACTACGTCGCAGCCGTATCCCCGCTTGCCGAGCCCACAATCCAGCGCTATACCATCTCCGAGCTCTTCAAGGACTCAGTGAAATCCAGCATCTCGGGGGTGTCAACCTTCTACATCCCGCCGAAGGAGCTGCTCCCCCTCACCGCCGCCGGCGAAAAACTAATCCTCGACCTCAACACCGACAAAGCCGCCGTGCAGGTCAAGACCTACCCGCCGCTGCCGTACTGTCCCCTGTCGACGGGCCAGCAGGCATACGGTGCGTACGAAAAATCAGTGATTGAAAAGATCAAAAACCATACTACTCCTGCTGGGTACAAGCCGTACCAGACTTCGCGCGCGATGCATAAGGCGTTGGAGAGGCTGTATTTGGATCCCGAGATGGTGAAGAAGTATAGGCGTGATCCTGAGGGGTTTGCGGCGGCGTTTGAGGGGCTCAAGGAGAATGAGGCGGAGGCGTTGAGATCGGGGAATCCCGACTCTTGTGCGAGTTTGGGGGCTGTAAGTGTCCCGGTGCGATGGGTTGGAATGTTAGCTGACGATGAGATATAGGCTGTTCTTCATGCGGTCGCGGTTTGGATTGCGTGCTAGACGGAGGGCTGTCATATTGGCTTTGGTTGGACGTACTACGGGCAAGAGATTGTGGGTTTTGGGTTTTGTCGCAGCCGTGTTCGTTGGTCGGATGTGTTTTGGTTGGTGGGGATTTGCATCAAGTCATTCATTTTGTGTATTTACTGTGTTTATGAAAATTGGCCCCCGGTGGGTTAACTATCTGAAGGAGCGTATTCTTTCAATTTGTTCGTCGTGAAAAGTGAGATCGCTTTTTGTCGTGCACAGCCTGACCGATTAAACCGCTCGCAATCTCGTGGGTAGAGCCAGTGAAGTCGAAAATGATGGCCTGCACAGCGGGAGATCGACTCAAGCATCTGCCGAAAGGCACGGAAGTACGGTGCGAGCCGAGGACTATTTACCGTGCCGTTGAACCGAGAACAATTATCATGTGCGACGAACTCAGTCCCTTGCCCAAACGAACGGACACGTGGCATCGGATTGCCTGCACAGAAGCATTTATCCCGGCACTAGATCTCCTACACTACGAGCCGACATTCAACACAGTCAAAAATTATCGCTGACACTACCTGTCTGGTTAGTGCACCTGCCTATTTGTTAGCATCACATCCAACTCCATGACAACGCGTAGCCGTTTGCATTTGTATTTGCGCCCTGTTTTGGGTATCGGGAAACAGACCCACCGATTTGGTTCGTATGCTCCGACTTGGTGGATCATACGCGGAATTATTTGGTGTACGAAGGGTGATAGAAGATACAGTTGGTGATGTACGGCAGGCAGCGGTATCTTGACGACCATTTGTTCCCCCATCAGGATTACGCTTCATATTTGATATTTATCACTCATGTTGTGATACCCTCAGTCATTCTGACTATCCTGAGGTGCTTTGTATAATTATTACACTACTACGGCAGGTTATAGGGACATGTCGGGCACTTTTGGTTTCTGGGTAGCAGGTGACAGGGGTGATATCTGTGTGCAAGCCACAATACCCGGAGTTGTAAACTAGTACAAGTGGTCTAACAAAAAATAGCCTAGAGCTAGTTACTGATAATGTCTTAAAATAAAAATACTAGAGGTTGGGAAACCCATACACATCTACCTAAGATAAAAATTTGTACACAATACAAGCCATACTACCAGTAGTACATGCAAGCAAAATCAGGGTTGATCTAACGACTGAAACTGTTGAGTCTGCACAATGGCGGAAACAGTAATCCGTTAGTATTATTATGAAATACTAGAAAATAGCTTACCATTGGAGATTTGGGATTGTATGATTCTGTAAGTAAATATATAAAGAACACATTTTCATCACAAAAGATGAATATTTGCCATTGCTCCTACAACGGTATTGGTACCTCCGTCAACATCCCTACTTATATTTCATATACTTTACTCCTATCATCGATTTTGCATTTTTTCCGCCTCTGTATCCATTCAATATGCCTTTGGGATTTTGTATTGTTCAATGGTGTTGTCATTGCGATGAGTTTTTTCCCAAGGAGAACGGCTGATGTGCACAATGCAATTACCCAATAAGTACCCACCATCTTTCTGAAGGCACCGAACTTCAACCTGAAGTAATCGACTTATGCGATACAAAGTCACCAACACCAACTCCATTGAAAGTACAATCACAACGTTCAACACATGCACTTATTGCAAGTGATGTACTTGGTAGTACATTGCAGGAAGCACGAGAGCATCACAAAAAAGCTTCCAAAGGTAAAGGATCAGCAGCACGTAAAGAAGTAAAGACTATGCAAGAAGAGGCAATTCTCGGACGAGGTGGATCATCACGTACAATGTTGTTTGGAAAAGCTGCATTGCACCCAGGCTTCTCCGCATGATTAATGGGTTGTCAGCTGGTTCTCTTTACTTCAGAGCAAGGAAAAACACAAAAGTGGTTACCAATGTGTATTGGGTGGGACTTACCGGAACTCGATTTCGATATACCAAATTACTAACAATTGTTGAAAACTCAAGTGTTTGAACATCCATCATGGATTGACCGTTCATTACCTGAAAGGGTAATTTTTGATGGAAATATGGAGCGCGGAGGAATTTATGGTGGAGAGATCATCACCCTCCGGGATAAAGATCTACAGATTAAGAGACTTGATGGTGGGGGAACATTAAGGGAACTTCTTATAAAGATGGCACTACCGACAACATATGTCATGGGTGATCTAACAAAGAAGCGTAATAAAGCTGCAGTTATACAACGATTCATTCTCATCATTCCAGTTCTTGACAAAAAGGCTCTGATCATGGATAATGAGTCGGAAAACGACATTGAAAATATGAACAGCCTTGGAGTTAGCAGACGCCAGTCACGTGTTTCCCCAGTTCATATCAAGAAAGAGAAAATTGTCCGAGAGGTAATATACCCATGTGCAGATCACAATACATTACTACAATCATTAACATATTTCAAATTCCTGAAATCTCAATCAAAATCGTTACAACGTGAAACATTTCCAGTAATCAAAGCTGAGAAATACTAAATCAACTCTGAAAAACATAAGCGAACTGCAAGCGATATGTCAGTACTGGATAATGATATAGCGACCATGCGGCCAACAAGGAAGGAACAACAGGTACTTGGTGGGGGATAGAATCATTCAGATGCGGATACGAAGATTGATAGTGTATCCAGTATTGACTGTGGTACGCATAATACTCTGGATGATGAAGGCAGGACTGGTACACATGAAAGTGAAAATATACCTATAAATCCTTTCTCCTTATCGCATATTCTCAGCCCATAATATCTAATTCAATTCCATCATCTTCATTTTCACTGTTGTCCAGCTCATGGTCTTCATACTCATCATCATCATCAACCACAGATTCATTGAATTCTTCTAACTCCTCATCATTCGTGATGCCAAGATCCATCACTCTCAGGTTTTCACCTTGTGCAGTTTCTATATTCGCTTCATTTTGGGCAATCCATTCCTCAGGTTTCCGTGGAGGTAGTAGAATATCAATTTTCCCCCCAGCATTGATGAAGTTCCATACTGCCACACCCAGCTCACCATATGCATAAACATGGTCATTCTGCCAGGAATACGTGATGGGTAAACCTTTTGCACCAAGAAGATGATTTAAAATTTTCTTTGTTGTTGATGGTAAATACTCGTCCAGGTCATATTTATCGAGGTGTTGGCTGTGTTTTAGTGCAGCGATAGTTTCAGGATTTGGTAGACTACCATAATCACGTGCTCCAGGTTTAGGATACTGATACATATTGACTGCAATACCGGTGGGAAGGTAATGCTCGCGTTGCTTCTGTCTTTGAATCCTATAGGTATTGTGAGTCCGGACGAATGGATGAATATGAGTTTAGAGCATTGTTATATATATATGCTGCAGGCAAAGTTTATCAATATTGCCTCCATCAAACAACCCACGATCATCTAAACCACCAAAGAGTGTACAGCAAGTATCTGTTTGCCCATTGGCAAGAAAATTCCACCAAGCCTCAATTCGTTGATTTTTGGTAGATGTGCCAAAGCTACATGCTTTATGGAAAGAAAGATCAGGTTTATCTGTCCATCGCAAGAATAGATGTGAAACACACAATAAAGCTAACTCTCTGCCCATATCTGAATGAATGAGCTTTGGAAATTTTCCCATGGCACAGACTGTCTCCAGATATTGTTTACTAACAGATATCTGAGTCCGATTAGAATGTCCCACGTAACACCAAATAATGTACCGTGAATATGCATCAATGCATCCATATATTTCAAATCCAAAACTTGAAAGTTTCTCATGTCCATCTATAGACCACACATGATTTGGTCCCTTGACGATAAACTGTCCACCTTTGCGTAATGTTGATTGACGCCGTAATTCATTACCATCAGGATCGTTCATTTGTAAATACAACCTAAGGTCACATCTGATAATAACCATAGCTATTAGTATTGTATTGGCTTTGTTATGCTAAAGCATCAAGATATTGGCTATACTCACTGAGATACAAACAGTCCATCCAGTCGCAGGGCTGCTTCCAGATATGCTCATCCCCAACGTAATCCTTGTTCCAATGACATCAAAGATTCAATTGTGGCTCTGAGTTTCATTTGATTCTTGTTAGGGTCATCAGTGTTTGATCGCCGGGTCAATAGTCGTACAGTAGGATGCAAGCGAACCTCTTTCAATTGACGAATTGTTATAATATATCCATGAAAGGTCAATCTATATATCATGTCACTTGGAGTTATATTGGTTTTCCACATTGTGTAGATAATTGAAACCAGTTTCTGATCTTCTCAAAGTGGACTTTGTTTCTTAGGAAATTGCCATTCGTTTAATTTTTTCTTATATGCCCGTTCACTACCATAGAAGAGGTTACTGCATATTCACATAAAATGACAATTGGATATAAACTTACCTTACGGAAAAGTTTGCTTCATTATGCAGTATTTCCATAACCACTTGAAGACTACGCTTCTCAATTATATAGCGCTGATAGATTTCCTCTTTGTGCCTATCCCAGGCATACATTGTATTGTATGAATGATAGCAAGCAGTTCTGTGTAGCCAGTGTACTGTGGAGATTTTCTTTGTTGAATGTGTTGTTATTCGAAGTGACAGTGCAGAATCGTAGGTGAATGCAAGCTATGATCAAGTTATGGAGAAACCCCGCATTTGTAAAGCTCTATTCTTACCTGGCTGTTGAATCACACACTGTATCAAGATTAGCAAAATGTAAATCGGTCCGGAAGTCATATGCAATCCTCCCAGACACTCCGGTAGCTCTCACCAGTGCTTCTAAGTGCTTCCAGATGCTTCCAGCCCCCCCTGGAGCTTTGCAAAGTGCTCTCAGACTCTGCAAGAGCATTCTCAGGTGCTCCTGAAAGCACCTGCAGTTATGGAGGTGCATTCAGGATGCTACAACATCAGCAAAATGTATTTTAGGCACTGGAAGCCTCCAGGAGTGTCTGAGAGGATGTGGAGTGTACACTGAGATGCGTCAATTTCAGGAGAGTATCAGACCCTGGGAGGGCATACCTGCCGGCCTTCAGAGTAACTGGGAGCGCCGATGACAAGCCTGGGAGCATCTGGGAGCGCCAGCAATAAGTCTGGGATCACTTCGAATTACAATAGAGCAGTCTGGGAAAAACAACGTCTTCTTTGGGAACGCTGCTGGTGCACCAGGAAATCATAGCTACTACTTATCATTCAACAATTTTTAAAACTCATGTATTCAGTTTGTATTCCTATCTATGTATCTATATAGCTATCCATCTACACACGGTATATCGGGACTGGCTGCAGGCGGTACTTGAGAGCAATTCGAGGTGCACCAGAAATGACGATTGAGTGAACTCCGGGATACACGCCGTGCCCGTGATTGAGGGAGTGTGGAGATGCACTTTGGAGGCCGTGATCACGCGAGTTTGGAGATGCACTTGGAGGCTGTGATTGAGCGAGTTTGGAGATTCGATTGGAGGCAGTGATCGAGCGACTTTGGAGATGCACTTGGGGGTCATAATCGGATGAATTTGGAGATACACTTGAAGGCTCTGATCAAGCGAGTTTGGGGATACACTTGGAGGGCATGATCGAGGGAGTTTGGAGATTCACTTGGAGGCAGTGATCGAGTGACTGTGCCGATGCACATGAAGGCCATGATCGTGCAAACTTGGATGCCATGATTGAGTGAGTTTGGAGATACACTTGGAGGCCGTGATCGAGAGAGTTTGGAGATACACGTGGAGGCCGTAATCGAGCGAGTTTGGAGATGCACTTGCAGGCCGTAATCGAGCAAGTTTGGACGAGTACTGGGAGGCAGTCGATGCACGGCGCGCCACGTGTGAAGACTCTGTTCATCAGTTAGTTAACTTGCTACTGTGGGAATGTGACAATGTGACTTTACAATAGAGCTCCCATGGAGAGGCACGCCAGTAGCTGAAGCTACATTCAGGGTGCAACTTGTAATCATGCAAATGAAGGGAAGACAAACAATCTTGGATGGATGCTGTACTCGGTGTATGCTTTACTCGGTGCCAACTCATGATCATGATATTGCGAGATAGAGAGGGATGACTGAACATTGTGTTCTGCGATGATTGTAGGGTTGTCGACGAGAAAGAGAGAGATGGGGGATGAAGATGAGAACGATGGGGAGGATACGAGCTGATATGAGTAATCAGGGGTACGACCTGCCAGATTGGGTTTGGATGACCTCGTATCAGTGTAATTACACGCCAGATCTGGACTCTTACCTGCTGTATCGGGGATGGTAAATTGACTCGCACACGAAATTATCTTGAGTCCCCGTTTCTCATGATGATTTCCCCCATACCCTCTCACCACTGTCTTTCTTATCCTGAATTCTACCATCACCTAAGAAGACAAAGTTAAGTCATCCCTCTCTATCACTCCATGCTATGATCCAGAGTTAACACCGAGTACAGCATACACCGAGTACAGCATACACCGAGTACAGCATACACCGAGTACAGCATACACCGAGTACAGCATACACCGAGTACAGCATACACCGAGTACAGCATACACCGAGTACAGCATACACCGAGTACAGGATTCACTGAGTACTACTTACACCACGTACTGCATCATTCCAAGATTGACTGTCTGCCGCTCCCTGCCAGTCTCATATCTCGGCAGACCATGTTGTACTCAATTGTCTATATTTGCACAACTACGAGTTAACCTATGAAGAGAGTCTCCACTCCCGTTGTGCCTCCCTCTTGAACTTACCGCCTCCAGATTGAACGCCTCCTAGTACTCCACCAATGTCGCTCGATCATGGCTTGCAAGTTCATTTCCAAACTCGCTCGGTTACGGTCTCCAAACTTGCTCAATTATGGCCTCCAAGTGTATCTCCAAACTTGCTCAATTACAGCTTCCAATTGCATCTCCAAACTCGCTTGATCGCGGCCTCCAAGTGCATCTCCAAACTCACTCAATCGCGGCCTCCAAGTGCATCTCCAAACTTGCTCGATCACGGCCTCCAAGAGCATTTACAAACTCGCTCGATCACGGCCTCCAAGTGTATCTCCAAACTAGCTCGATCACGGGTTCCAATTGCATCTCCAAACTCGCTCAATCGCGGCCTCCAGTGAATCTCCAAACTTGCTCAATCACAGCCTCCAAGTGCATCTCCAAACTTGCTCAATCATGGCATCGCAGTATATCCCTGAGTTCACTTGATCGTCATTTTTGGGTGCACCTCGAAGCTGGGCAAGATAGAGGGTGTATTTCGTATAATGAGATGTCTATCTACCCCGGGGTCTCCGAAATATATACTGCCTGTCGTTGAGTCCATCTCCGTTATTCCTGTATCTCCGAATGTATATATATAAAGAGACTTAGATAATACATGCCATAATATGATGTAGCGAATCTTGTGACTATAACAAAGACCAATATGATCGATAAAATGCCTCGTGGTTATGGAACCCTAAGAACCACTGGTGTGAGAATACGGAACCAAGTCTTCCGCTGACCAGCGCAGAAGTCTATGCTGCTCCAAAATTTGACTCTCCTTGTAACACCGGGAGATCCACCCTAAGTTCTAATCAATAAAAGCCCTTAATAACTTCTGGACTAATAACAAGAAGAATGATTAAAGCTTCACTCAGGATGCGTATAGGATTACCACCCAAGAAAACAAGGTAACTTTTCCGTTCTCTGCTCCCAAAAGATAGTATCGACTAAAGAGTATTGTCTTTATGCTATCAATGTACTGGAGCACACCATTTGAGAGTATTCTACTCAGAAGATCCTCTGAACTAACACACTATCATGCTTGTTCTCAGATTTCCTTCGGACTCAAGAGTCTCAGCCCAGCAACCGGCACATATACCCAAGGATCGACTGTCCTCAAGTGCAACGGCTCCAAGTATCGACTTGTCTTGTAAGAAACAGCAAAGTAGTTTCGCCCCAGTAGAAGGAGTAGCGCTGACTCAAGAGTATCCTCCAAACCACGACGCTTATTTGGACTGGTCCATCGGACTCTGAAGTATCATCTTGCTCTCTTCTCGATCAACGACTTGCTTCCATGAAGGTACTAAGAATAACCAAGTATAATGAGTGACGGGGTTTATCCGTGAGATAGAACTGAAGAGGAACGTACAACTCGGGACTTCAAAGGAGAAGTATCCTTGTTGACTTCAATACAGAACTAATAGATAATACACGGGAATGAAGTTAAGGCTTAACCTCCAGGTCGAGAAGGTCAATTGGTATCTGTAGATAATCTGAATGTAGATTGTGTGTTCGATAAAACTGTTATCGATGTCCTTCCTCCATGTCTGTATCGCTGATATATATCAGATGATCTACACCCTTAACAATCCTAAGACTGCCAAAGTCTATTTCGGAGTTCTCATACGTAACTGCCTTTGTCATCCTTGTCCTCTACCATTGATGGTCGAGTTCTAACTCCCAGGAGTATTAACTATGTCATCAAGGTAATGAGCTGGTATTGTGACACTATTGCTGTTGGAGATACCTCGTATGAATACGAGCTTATCTGAAGCCAATTATCAATAAATAGGTTCGTGTCACCAAGAGCCAGTGAGAGTGCCCTCTCATATACCCACCGGGTACGTAATGGTTTAATGATTGCGGCAAACGACAGAACCCTTAATTTGACTATGCTTTATTGGAGCCAAATATACAGTATTCTGCAACTGAGCTGTTTTGCCATATATTGAACGGAGAGCATCCCACACCACTCAGGACAGATGAAGGGTAAGTCCATTCGGTTGACTGGGCTCCGATATATCCATCATTGGTCATTAACTTATCTCGTAAATGACTCTGCATATCTCGAGATGTCATACTGGTTTAATATTGACGACACCTCATCTCCCTAGGACTAAGCTATTGGAGCATGAGACAATAGTCGTTTGTTCGGCATCTAGGAATAAGGTTTCCTGCCGATAAGGAATAGCCATCGACAATAGAGATCTTACGAACAATACCAATGTTAAGATAATGCATATCTTATTTGTGCTCGACTCGATCGCTGTCGTTGGTCTATTGATATGACGGTAGGGTAATAGCGATATTACCAATAGGCGAACAGATCCGGAAGGATGATCCAATTAGGACATCCAAGTGACATTTCATGAGTTTGGATTGAGTATCCCTATTTGGATTGTCGAATGATCCTGGATGATCCCGGAAGTATACCTGTAACAACTGAGGTGTAACAATCCTAATAGTCAAATCTCGTAGCATCCTGAATGCACCTCCATCACTGCAGGTGCTTTCAGGAGCATGTGAGAATGCTCTTGCACAGTCTGAGAGCATTTTGCAAAGCTCCAGGGGGGTCTGGGAGTATCTGGAAGTACTTAGAAGCACTGGGGAGGGCTACCGAAGTGTCTGAGAGGTTTGAATATGGCTTCCAGACCGAATTACATTTTGCTGATGAAGATTTGACAATTAGAATATTCAGATATTGGAGCTTCTGAAACCTCGGCGCAGGTCTGTGGGAGACTTCGAGAGCAGCTGAGACCTCAGCTCAGGTCCGCGGGCAACTTCAACAGTAGCTGAGACCTCGGCACAACCTCTGCAGGAGACTTGATGCCATATTCTCACACCAGAGGTTCTTAGTGTTCTACAACTACAAAGCATTTTGTCTATCATATTCATCTTTGTTACAGTCACAAGATTTGCTACTTCATAATATGGCATGTATTTTGAAAGTCTCTGTATATATACATACAGAGATACAGAGATAATGGAGATGGACTCAGCGACAGGAAGTATATATTTGGAAGACCCCTGGGTGGACAGACATCATCTCGTTGTACGAAATACACACTCTATCTTTCCCACCTCTTCGTCTCATGTACTCTTGCCAATTATTTATAGATCCATGCAATTTGTGTAGTTCATCATAGCCGGGGATCCCTTCATATCCACTCACCCTCTTCCTACGCTCCTTGAGACAGAACTGCTCTGTCTCACAAATTCCGGATGGATGCCATACGAGGTGTGGCAGACTGTTGATCATGAGCTGTCTGCCTTCTAGCTCGAGCGTTTCACCACACCGTCATGGAGTGAACTTCGAGATGTACTCTTAGACCATGATCGAGCGATTATGGATATGCACTTGGAGGCTGTAATCGAGCGAGTTTGGAGATACACTTGGAGGCTGTGATAGAGCGAATTTGAAGATACACTTAGAGGCTGTAATTGAGCAAGTCTGGAGATGCACTTGGAGGCTGTGATAGAGCAAATTTGGAGATGCACTTGGAGGCCATAATTGTGCGAGTTTGGAGATGCACCCCGAGGCCGTGATCGAGCGAACTTGGAAGCCATGATCGAGCAAGTTTGGAGAGATACACTTGGAGGCTGCAATTGAGCAAATTTGGAGATGGACTTGGACGCCGTAATTATGCGAGTTTCGAGATGCACTCTGAGGCCGTGATCGAGCTAGGTTGTACATTCACAGGAGAACCGTGATCAAGCGAACCAGGAGGCCATAATTGTGCAAGTGTGGAAATACACCTGGAGGCCATGATCAAGTAAACTTCCAGATGCACTCTGAGATCATGATAGTGCGAGTTTGGAGATGCACTTGGAGGCTATGATCAAATGAATTTGGAGCAGTACTTGGCGGCGGTTGATCGGGAGGGAGGCGCAAAGGGAGCTGAGACTCTATTCATTGGTTAACACATAATTTTGGAAATGTGGAGAATTGAGTACAACATGGTCTGCCGAGAGATGAGAGACTGGCTGGGAGCGGCAGACATACAGTGTTGGGATGATACAGTACCTGGTGTATGCAGTACTTGGTGTATATTGTACTTGGTGTATGGAGTACTCAGTGTATGCTGTACTCGGAGTATGCTGTACTCGGAGTATGCTGTACTCGGTGTATGTTGTACTCGGTGGTAACTATTGATCATAGCATGGAGAGATAGAGAGAGATAACTTAACTTCGTGCTTTTAATGGTAGAGTTGGGGACGAGAAAGAGAGAGAAGACTCGAGTTGGGACAAATCATTATGGGAAACTGGGACTTGAGAGAAGTTCGTATGCAAGCCAAGTTACCATCACTGATACAGAAGGTACGAGTCCTGATCCCGCATGTAATTACACCAATATGAGGTCTTCCCAACCCGATCAGGCATGTCGCAGCCCTGATTTCTCATATCTGCTTGTATTCTCCATATCATTTTCATCGTCATCCCCATCTCTCTTTTTCTCATCCCCAACTCTACTATCATCACAGAACAGAAAGTGAAATCATTCCTCTCAATCTCTCCATGCCATGATCATGAGTTGATACCGAGTACAGCATACATCGAGTACAGCATCCACACAAGATTGTTTGTCTTCCATTCATTCTCAAGATTACAAGTTGACCACTGAATGTAGCTTCAGCTTCCGGCGTACCTCCCTATACGATCAACTGCCATCAGCCAGCGCTGCATGAGAGCTCAAAGGTACGCACACCTTGTCACATTCCCACAGTTGCAAGTTAACTAACTGATGAATAGAGTTTCAGCACCCGGTGCGCCGTCCATCGACCGCCTCCAAGTACTGGTCCAATCTTACTCGATCATAGCCTCCAAGTGTATCTCCAAACTTGCTCGAGCATAGCCTCCAAGTACATATCCATACTTGCTCGCTCATGATCTCAGAGTACATCTCTAAGTTTACTCTATTACGGCCTCCAAGTGTATCTCCAAACTTACTCAAACACACCCTTCAAGTATATCTCCAAACTAGCACGATTACCGTCTCCAGGTTCACACGATCGAGGCCTCCAAGTGCATCTCCACACTTGCTCGATCATGGCCTCCAAGTGTATCTCCAAACTCGATCGATCACACCCTCCATGTGAGACTCCAAACTCGCTCCATTACAGCCTCGAAGTTCGTACCATTGCGGCCTCCAACTGTATCTCCACACTCACCTGATTAAAGAGTCCAAGTTCGCACCATTGCGGCCTCCAAGTGTATCTCCAAACTTGCTGGATTACGACCTCCAAGTGCATCTCCAATCTCACGCGATCAAGGCCTTGGAGTGTATTACTCAGTTGACTCGATCATCATTTTCAGGTGCGCATCGGATTGCTCTCAAGCGCCGCCTGCAGTCAATCCAGATATACCATGCGTAGATGGGTTGCTATATAGATACATAGATGAGAATACAAACTGAATACATGACTTTTAATAATTGTTGAACGATGAATAGTAGCTATGATTTCCAGGCACACCATCGGCGTTTCCAAAGATGATGTTTTCCCCAAACTACTCCACTGTGATTCGAGTTGCTCCCAGACTTGTTGTCAGCGCTCTCTGGTGCTGCCAAGTGCACCGAAGTTCTCTCTGGTGCACTGATGTGTTCTTAAACTCATAACAATCACTCCCATGGTACTCTTGTACCAGTCATCAGAGATCCCAGTTATTCCAAAGGTTGGCCGGAATACCCTCCCAGGGTTTGATACTCTTCTGAAATTGACGCTTCTAAGTTTACACTCCATATCCTCTCAGACACTCCAGGAGGCTTCCAGTGACTAAAATCCATTTTCCTGATGAATGCCGTTGATAATTGTTAATTGGTTTTCAATTTCTTTGAATTATTTCCTGCTTCTGTCTCAATATTATACTTGTAAAAGGCTCTACATATATGTACTATCTAAAGCTAGATTTAATAGCTTTAAATCCATTTTTTATACCCAATCTCAGCCGTTCTAGTAGTTTTTTACTAGTCTGAGCTGAGGTACCAAACCAATCCAAATTTCCAGCTATTTTTCCATCTACTGTTACATGTCCATCTTCTTTGCCACACCAAATCAACTCCCAGATAGCGTACGGCTAAGCTGCAAAATCAATCTTTATCTTATAAGGTATGATATAGAAAAATCCTCCAGTCATTGGTATTTCCTGAAAGTTATGTGGCTCAGAAATCCAGTTTCCTTGCTTGTCAACCAGAGCCCAGATTCCAAACATGGTAAGGCTACCATCATTATCATGATAATCTTTGTTGTGGAAGTTCCCTATCAATATATAATCATAGATTAATACATGGAACTTGGTTGAGGAAAGCAATTAACCCACGTCCTGTGTTGTCACTCTTTGTAAATGTCAAATTTGATGCAAAAGCCCACTCATCTTTTTCCAAATCTTCCAAATAGTCATGACCGAAGAAAGGTGCCTTGTTTTCCGCATTGAAGAGCTTCTATGCATGCCAAAAAGCAGGAGCAAGTGAAGCAAATCTCTGCCCATAGAATGTATGCATCACTTCATCTTTGTTGCGTAGTGCTTTCCACTAGCCTTCTGAAACCCCCACGCTTTTTGCATATTCTCCATAGTCATACCCTTTGTCAAACCCAGGTCGCCATCCCAAACCCCACATTTTTCTATATACCAGTGCTCCATTGTTGGAAATACCTACATGAAGCTTGGAGTCATTGTGTAGATGCATAAACAGACTGCAGAAACTGTCATGTTCCTGCTCAGATAGTTCATCTGCAGAACTGCAGCGCACTGCAACAACCACCTTTTTCGCTTTTTTATCCCATACATAAACTATACCTGGCCTGTCAATGGTATAGTAGTCCTTGAAGATAGGGACATCAGCATAGAGGAGCTTCCCAAGCATACTCTGCTCATGTTCTGCATCGCGAGACTTGTACAGGATTAAGATCCATGTATCGTATGGTAGACCCAGCTGCTGTAAAACTTCCGCAGTAACCACAGCTACCTCTCCCTCTTTCTTTTCTTGTTGCAGCATTCTCTTTTTTTCAGCCTTTCTTTTCTTTCTTTTAATGGACCGCACACTGCACCTCTCTTTGGCTGTAGTCCGCATATCATTTGTCCTAGTAATTGACACTGGTGAAAGACTATCATCCCCAACCTGGGAAGCGATGGAATTACAGCCACCATCTGAATTGCAACTCATCACAACCTGGGAAATAGCTGGCTTATCTTCAGATTGTCTCATACTATCTGGAACATCTGAAGGCACAAACAGTAGTGTGTGGGAAGAATCATCGGCCATCTGCCAAAGCAGGAAGATCAAAAGCAGAAGGGTCAGCGGGTCATGAAAATCAAAGTTGTCTGTTCTGGGTGGGAGTGGTACGGTTTAGACGAGCTTGATGAGAGGATTCCAACGCTGTAATCGCTGGGGCAATCGGAGCAGATTTGATAGAGATCAAGCCTAAAAGCAGAAAGATCAATAGCAGAAGGGTCAGCATGGTCAAGAAAATCAAATGGGTTGCGAAAATCAAAGTTGTCTGTTCTGGGTGGGAGTGGTACGGTTTAGACAAGCTTGATGAGAGGATTCCAATGCTGTAATCGCTGGGGCAATCGGAGTAGATTTGATAAAGATCAAGCCTAAAAGCAGAAAGATCAAAAGCAGAAGGGTCAGCGGGGGTCAGCAGGTCGCGAAAATCAAAGTTGTCTGTTCTGGGTGGGAGTGGTACGGTTTAGACGAGCTTGATGAGAGGATTCCAATGCTGCAATCGCTGGGGCAATCGGAGTAGATTTGATAGAGATCAAGCCTAAAAGCAGAAAGATCAAAAGCAGAAGGGTCAGCGGGGGTCAGCAGGTCGCGAAAATTAAAGTTGTCTGTTCTGGGTGGGAGTGATACAGTTTAGACGAGCTTGATGAGAGGATTCCAATGCTGCAATCGCTGGGGCAATCGGAGCTGATCTGACCTTGTTGCTGCTGGTTGTATGGGGAACGGTACTAGTATGCTGGGGAACGGTACTAGTATGCTGGGGTGTGTACTGTGTCAATCATAGTGACCGGGTTTTTTTCTTGGCAGAACTAGTTACACCCTACCCGACACCAAAACCAAAAGTGCCCGACCTGTCCCTATAACCTGCCGTACACTACAGTAGTTATCTAAATCTAGAAATAACGTGGCAATCTAGATTCGGTGGTCTAGAACATTATCTGTTAGACCCTGTACCTCAATGAGGTGGGGTTTGGTGTTCACGCACTAAATGGTGGGGTAAATTTAGCGAGTTTCTAACAAGACAACACTTTACCTGATGTAGCATCGGGAGCGGCTCCACCGAACCTTCGAAGTTCTTCAAAATCAGCCTCACAATCTCGACCAGTTTTAATATCTTGGAGTAAGCCTACTAGAACTAGCCGGGGAATGAATCCATACGCTCAAAAGTGCAAATTAATTTGATTTAGAGGTTGTGAATGTAAAAGAAGTGATGAATTTGAGTCGAGCGGTGCACTGCAATACTCAACGCTTCCAGAGTTTCTAGCCTTCCACACAATAAACCCGAAGATTGTAGGAATATCAAAGATTGGTGTGTCTACGCTGTATTTAACCCCGCCATTCCGTGCTTTTGGTGCGGCAATCCGCGCAAAATGTGCGTAGTTTACTCGCCATTATCATTTGGAAGTCTGTGACCGAGTGATCGTCTGTGAAATAATCTTAGGACACCTTTAGAAGTAGAATAGTAATAGAATGCCTGAGCGAGTATGTATTTGTCTTATATCAAACTGTAGCAAGTTTGAGCAACAGGTGCGGCTCTCTCTAGAAGGGCGGCCCGTACGAGACGTAAATGCGGTGTAGGCCGGCAGTTGTATACCAGATATCGGCATGTGGTTAGTTGGCCAGTTCTTCGAGACCAGTGTATGCGTATCTGATACATAATACCAGTGCGTTAATTCGGTCAAGACTTTGAAGGGAAGTCTACTGCGCGTTAACAGAGAAAAGTGTAAGACTAAAATGTGGCTCTGAATGTTGTATTTAGGTGAAGACAGTTGAATTTGCAAAGTAGTTATTGTAGTTTAGTCATATTGTATTCACTCTATCTAGAGTATGACAGCACCCACTTACCCCTCCCCATCCTCTTTCTATAAGGTAGTCTACCGTAGAGGACATTGTCCTTAACCGTCTATATAGCTGTGTGACAGAAGCAATCATCGAATAGGTTATCTACTTATAGTATGCAACACTAAAAACAACTCAGAAGAATGAGTATCCGTAGTTCAGTGAAAATTTGCATGCTAAATGAAACTACCGCGAAACGGTAGTCGTTTGTTACAAATAACTCGGGGCAGGCAATGAAGATTGGGACGCTCCTGTGGTGGTAATGAATTTTGCTGGGAGATCAGGGTGTTGACCAGGGGGAAATGCTAAGCCTTCTGTCAGTGTGCAACTGCGAGGCTGTTGATAAGTACCGCGCTTTATCGAAAATTATGTGTAGCACTCTCGATTATTACCAGATCTATGATATCTACCAGAGCCGAAGCGTTCCAATCTTTATTGCTTACCCTGAACACGGTTAAATTATCGGGGTGGATAAGGATCTATCCGTATGAGAGTTCCTTCGGGGTAATGCACACGGTTGGAAGCAGTGTTTTGCGGGTTGGTTGTGTGTTGACGACCCCTGTGCGAGGCTGGAGACAAAAGTTGCAACCATCACAACCACACAAAAATTATAAAGAAATTTTTCCTATCAGCAAAAGAAAAGAACAAACAAGTGCTCTACCGGTGGTGTTAGATGCGTCCCGTGCCCTGGAAGGTTTGTAACACGCTGTCTGGACGGCATCCATTTTATGTGTAGCAGCGGTGGTAGAATGATCTACCTGAAAGCCTCGTACAATGCATGACACAGCCCCCTTCCCCTGCGTATAAGATCCCGAGCCACCCAAAACCAACTGCATGCTAAGCCTGTTAACCAGCCCCAATTTCCTAGGTGCTGGGTTTGAGCTTATCCTTCATGCCAATAGGCAGCCTTGAGCTCCGCTACTCGGGTATGGGCCAAAAAATCGGAAAAAATACAACCCCCTAAATAGTGGGAGGGTGCTGTGAGACAAAAAGATGAAAATACGAGCTTGTTGGTGATCAAAGCTCCCATACAATCTTTTGCTAATTGCCAGAATGTTGGACTCGTTGTGTAATCATACTGTATTCACATGTTGGACTCGTTTCAATATTCACATGTTGGACTCGTTTCAAGCTGCTTAATTTTTGTTCCAGGTCCTTTGCTGGTTTTAGGCCAAACCCGAGTACTTTGCCGCAGGCACCTTATCAACTCCTCAACATCCACTTTACTATCTCTCATACCCGATATGGATCCTCTCTCTCTCGCAGCATCGATTGCTGGTTTACTAGCTCTCGGCGGCAAAGTGGTCAACTCTTTAACTGCCTTCGTATCCTCTGCCAACAGCGCTCCAATCATCGTTATTCATATCCGTAATGAAACCGAAAGCCTCACTGCCATCTTTGAACAACTACAGAATATCCTTTTACAGCGCACATTTCCACACGTCGGCCGCACTTCCAAGGTCCCGGTCGATCACCTCGTCGTCATGTTAACAGGCTGCGTAGTAGCGTTTACTGAATTGGAAGCGGAATTGGACGGCCTCGACGCGGTAGATGAGATAGGATGGTGGGAGAGGATCAAATGGACTCAAAAAGAACCCACACTGAAGACAATTGTCGACAAACTTGCCGTGCATAAGTCAAGCTTGAACTTGATGCTAACGGTGCTGCTTTGGTAGGTCGCTGAATCCTGCTGTCCCCTCATAGCTAATGAAACGAAGCCAGTCGAATTCAGTGGCGGAGGTGGCGATGGATCAGATGCGTGCACAAGTTGAAAGGCTGGTTCGGGCCAATGAGCGGTTGCTATCATTAGTGGAGAGAACGAAACTGGAGGAAACGCCGGGAAATTCCGCTTATCAAGAGGACGACAGCGTCAGCGCTATCTGTCTGGAAAGCGTAGCAGCTGGCAGAACGGTCTCTTCAAGGAAAGACGGAATAGCAGCCACTCAGAGCTTCCATTCTGGGTTCGAAGAGACGCAAAATTCCATCTACCAAGAAGATGATAACGCAAGCACTATCCGTCCGGAAAACGTAACAAACGTCAGAACCGCCTCAAGGCAAGACAAAATAGTAGCCACCCACCAATTCCATTTTGAATTCGAAGACACTCTCTACAAGTCGCGGGTGTATAGCCGCACAGTGAAAGTCACGACTACAAGCTCATTTCTCAGCCTTCACACGTTTGGATCGAACTGGACGCAACTCACTGGTCTTTCCTTATCTCAGATCTCCGATATTTCAGTAGTTTTTCTCCCTATCTGTCGTGCCGACTTATCTCAGTCTTATCGCTGGTTCGACTTCGGTACCCCTGCTTCATCCGCGAAATCCTTTCTAGCCGGAGATCGATACCGTGATCAGCTTCATCCGAACAGGCGACCCCAAGGTAGTACTGAGGGTCGTGGAGGAACATCTGTGCCAGTCTCTGACAATTATACTTTCAGCCTCGACCAATCAGAAGACAACGATGCCGAAACCATCCGACCAAATGCTAGCCGGACTAACCCCGAATCAGCCATCCCGCAGATGATTTTGTTTTCTGGCTATCTTCAGTACAGCTTAGGTGCCAACTCCAAGATATCACCTCAGATTGGGTTCACTATGATAGGAGAAGTGGGAGCTGGCGCGGGTGATATTCTCCAACTTTCGGGAGAGGACTGGTATGGCAAGGAATTCCGCCGGTCATATGGAGACAGCGCTGTCAATCTTCAAATCATGGATACAAACGACGCTAACGATCCGTTTCAAGCTTACCGCGATAGTACGTTCCGTAAGTCGGAGCTATTCCTGTACGTTTTTCGTGCCGACGGCGATTTAAAGACTTCGTTTACGTTTCTTGAAATGAAGCGACATGTGGCCATGATTAAGAGGGCCAAGGAGGAACTTATTTACCTACGCCCCATTTCGTTTCCTAGCTGTACCATTATCATCTTCCACAACCAAAATGCCCTACCTGGTGCTAAGGAGTATGGGGAGCAAATTCGCCAATGGGCAAAAGAAGAAGAATGCAATTTTGTCACAGGAGATATTCATGATCCTGCCGTAGTAAATGAGCTATTTCTTCGCCTTGTAAAACCGTACAAGGCCTGTACCGAAGAGATAAAAAAACAATGGGAGGAAGAATGGGAGAAAAAGCTAGAGCAGCAACGGAGGAGACAGGAACAATGGGAGAGAAGGGTAGAGGGGCAACGGAAAAAGGGGAGTATATGGGTGCGAAAGCTGTTTGGGGTGAATCATTAGCAGTTTGGTTTTGGATCTAAGGGTTGCGAAGTTAAATCTTCGTGGTTTCATCCATTATCGTGAGTGTCGTAATTGTTGGCCACACATTAATTTATCTCCTGTTACTCTAACTCCATCCGACTGCCCAAACTCTTTTGAACGTTTGGTCTTACCTGAAGGATTGCGCCGGGGGTGTAGGGAGTCTATTAAAGCGTGCTCGAGCCCTCTGTCCGACCACGTCCCCAAAATGCCCACCCCTGCACCCACCTACCATAATCTCCACTTTCCGTCGCCTCATCAAACTTCTGGTTGTCGTCCCTGTACAGATCATTCCGATACTCAACCAGATGACACTGTCGTGGTCACATGATGCATCATCGTTTCGTACTCGCTTGGTATCTTTTACAATGTGAAATGCTGCACCTAAATTCTTCGCAGTGACGGCAGTGCTAGATAATACAATGGTAACTCATGCTTATTGTTCTGGACTTGTATCTGCGACTGGGTATCATCAGGAGATGTCGGGAGGTCTGATTATGATCATGAATTTGTTACAGAGCACCCCAACCAGACGGTACCTTGCAACAGCTATGCCAGGAGTTTGCGGTATGTGTACAAGCATCTGCTGAAAGTGATGTCGGATCCCCACGTCATTCCGTTGACAAAACTCGATAGACTTGTTCGCTGCCAAGTCACCCGCTAAGCAATGCAACCCTGATAAGCCACACCTTATCGCAACGTCGCCAACACCGCCATCTAAACTATTCGCTGCATATCTACCGCTTCGGAAGAGCGTCTCTGCTATCGTTATCCACAAATTTTATATTGTCAACTTGGCTTGGCTACCTGTTTGTAGAAATTCGTATAACTAGTGAGCTGGCTAGATATATTATGACAAATAAGTATTGATTTTCTCCTAAGTTAAGAAATACCTATTCTTATTAGTTAACCACTATTTCCAATTCAACCCGCCAACAACTAGCTCGCTGGAATTACGGCAAGTCAAATCTAACATCTCATCACACCCCTCTCCCATACGGACCAAATAAATACACTCAATATTATTATTCAAGTCCCTAGAGCGAGTTAACACTGGGGTTGCGGACACAGAATCCCCGGCCGAGCCCAGGAGAAGAGCCGTTAGTGAAAATTATAATCGAAGACAAGGAAGCTACCAAGAGATTGGCAGAGAGATGGACTGAAGAATGAAATCGCTTACACACAGATGGATCCCGATCTGACGTGGGAACAGCAGCCGTATGCAGCACCGACAAAGGCCTTCCGCAGCTACCTCGGTAAGGGGCGCATGGAGGTGTTTAACACCGAGCTGTGGGCGATATGGTTCGCACTTCAAAGAAACTACAAAGAGAGGGGAGGCACTGCAGATACAAGGGGTACGAAAACGACAATCTTCACTGACTCCTAGGCAGCAGTTCGCGGACGGCACGCCTGGATGTTGACGGAAATGCTGGGCTTTTCCCAAGATCATCGACGGGCGTCATGTGATTACTTAGCTGTTACGTGGGTTGCCATTTCTAGTATAGTATTGTAGACATCGTGTCTTTTAGCTTTCTCCTTTTCTCGTCTCTCTCCTTAGACTTAGACAATCGACGAGCTTACCACGCCCACCGCAGTGTACACGTGTCAACACTGGAGATATGCCCTGGACAGCAATTGGCAAGATGTATCAACAAAGAGGCTTGGGCCCTCCTGCACGACCACGGTATCGAAACGGAGATTTGATGGATCCGGATCCCTGGGCACTCGGGCATCCCTGGGAATGAAGAAACGGATCGGCAAGCAATGTAGTCCGTGGAGGTCGTGGAAGCAGTCTGGGAGCGAGCATTCATCTCTGCAGCGAATAGAGTACGAAGGATCTCTGAACAAAGAGCAGTGGCAAAAACATAATGAGAGAACGACCGGTGCAGCAAAACTACGGGTACAGGGTTGGAAAGGGATCCGCGAAGGATGGAAGTCAAAGGCCAATCTTGATGAGCAGCAAGAAGTCTCTGGCAATCAGGTATTATCAGATGAAATGCAGGCATGCACCGACAGCTACGTACCTCAAGCAATTTAGGCTGCAGGATGATGGTCAGTGCTGGTGGTGCAAATAGGCGTCCCAGACTCGGGAGCACCTCTTTCGCCACTGTAAGAGATGGAAGCATGAGCAGCGAAAGCTTTGGAAAGCTGTTGGGTGAGTGGCAGGCTGGAAGGCGGGAACGTGCCGGCACAAGCAGATATCAGAACTATTCTCCATGGAGATATGTGATCAGGCGATGATAGACTTCGAAGCTTCCTTACGGCCACGGAGGTCAGGAAGTTTCCACGCCGCTGAGCAGAGTGTATTTAGTCTTTCTCGTTCGTTCTTTTCTTTGTCTCAGTGTACTACCATTCATTTGCCTTCGTTTGTTAAATGGGAAGAAGGGTAGAAAGATAGGAGCTTCCTACCTAACCGGGCATCTGAAGGGGGAGGGATGGTGGGCACAGCCATACTCTAGATAGGGTGAATGCAGTATGATTAAAACAAACAAAACACGGGTGGTCTTACGAGGTACAACATTTTTACTGGTTTAATGCTGAGGAGTAGGAACGCAAACTTAGTGCTGGCACTGACAAACTAGGTTTTCTCAGACTCGACAGCTATATGGCATCGACATGATTTGGGTCGTCCCTCTCTTGTCAATAGTCAGGATTATTAGGTATTGTGGTCTGCCCCTACGACAAAGCTTAATAATCTTGGTCTGACGGCTGATAGACAACGGCGAGGCCGTCTGTTGCTACCAATCAATAGCCCCATGGAATATATTCTGTGTAACAGTGTATAATCTACTAGGTATGGTGGCGGCTTTGCCGCCCCCTTCGGTAAAAAAGAATCCTAAACCCCAAAACCCATGATATTTAGCCAGCTCTCAGCCGCATTACGTCCAGCCAGCCCGAGAGCCAGCCTATCAAGATTGCGTCCAGCCAGCGCAGAGTTAGCCCGTCCAGATTGCGTCCAGCCAGCTGAGAGCCAACCTGTGCAGATCACATCCAGCTAACCAAGAACCATCTCAGAATGAGTATGTCTAGGTTGTCTAGATCGTCTTCAGCCGGCCAAAAGTCAGCCTGTCCAAATTATATTCAGTTGACCAAGAGTCAGCTCATCCAGATCATCTCAAGCTGGCCAAGAGCCAGCTTATCTTGACCATGTCCAGCCAGCAGAGCTAGCCCGTCCAAATCGTATCCAGCGAGCCGAAAGTCAGCCCATCTCAATTGTCTCTAGTCTGCAGGCAGCCAGCCTATCCAGAGCACATCCAGCCGTCGCGATTGTCTCCAGAAATTCGAGAGCCAGCCCGTCCAGATCACGTCCAGCCAGCCGAACCCATCCAAATTGTATCCAGCCAGTAGAGAGCAAGCCCGTCTCGATCGGCCCCAGACATTCGAGAGCCAGCCTGTCCAGATCGCGTCCAACAACCAGACGCAGCCCGTCCAGATCATATCTAGCCAGCCGGGAGCCAGCCCGTCCAGATCGCATCCAGCCAACGCGTCTAGATTGTTTCCAGCAAGTTGAGAGCTAGCCCACCCAGATTGCGTCCAGCCAGCTCGGATTGCTGACCAATAGCAGTTGTGAGCTAATCATGACCGAAAATGACCATCTGCCAACCAATGAGCATTCTGTAATTTGCCACAGTAAGATGGTACGTACCACCATCAACCAATGAGAATGCTTCGAGCCGACAAACCAAGTATATATATATTAGATTAGTATTATTATTCGTGCCACTTACTTACGGAGCTCTTGGTCTATTATGCTGACGATCAAAACTAGCTACTTCTCAAGTCCCACAATCACCGTTTAGATAAGATGCGGAGGGTTTGGAAGTGTCAACTTGGGCCGACTGATTGCGGGAGTTTGCTGGATGGAACATCCAGCATGATTACAATTAAGCAAGCAAACGATGGCAATTCCCCTAAAGAAATGACATTCGCCCTGAAACAATGAATACCCATAATGTAAGTCCGCTGACTGCTAGTTGAGTATATAGAAAATCCCAGTCGGATGCCCGAAAGGAGTAACAATGAGATATCGTAGGCACTCAGGTTAAAAATTCGATCTAGATTAGGTTAGACTCGGGCGATACCTACTGAACTGGACGATTGGAAGGTTTTGGCTTTCCGGAAACTTGCGAGATATGGGGATTGTTCATCCATTAACTTCATCAGGTATCCTTATCTTTCACATGAGTGCTACGTCTTTTATTAAAAATGTAATCTATTCAGCCTTAAGAATATTACAAAGTGGTGTGCTTATAAAAGGCACCTTGGGGGAGGGGGCTTATCTCCATGTCGCCAATAGGAGGGAGGTTAATGCGTCATAATGTCTCACTCGATTGTTTATGTGAAAACTTGTTGCTATGTGATGGGAGAACTGTGGGCGTGTATAGACTTAATATACAGAGAGAAAAGGAGAACGGCTTGAGATATACAGGAGACTTAGTGCCTTACCATCAGCTCAGCTTTCGATCGGTCGTGTCGGGTCTGATATGTAACAAAACTCGTCACATCGCAAACGGTATTACTGCCGGTTATCTATCAGACTTCATCATCATACCTCTACCCAAGCGAGTCTTGATGTGATTAAACGCCAACTCCACTTTCCACACCACTTATCGTATGTGACATCTGTTGTATATTTGACCATACTAGGCAAATACTTTCTTCGATCGCACGAATCGCAATTTCTCAGACCATCGATGCACGAGTTTGGCCTGTCGGTATGTTTCGTGGACAGACTTCGCAGCGAATAATATCACTTGTTTTGCGTTAAACTATCGGTCGTCGCACCCATAGGCACCTCTGAAATGACATATCCTAGTTTTGTTGGTCGATTTGGGGATTCAAGATAGTGCGTGGTTGCTGAGTAGAGTAGCGCGACGCCCTAGTGTGATACCTTAGGCGAATTCACACCTAATATCACGTCACCCTTTGTATTTTGACTAGATTTAGCACCTTCAAATCACCATTGGGGTTCATTCAAACTATTAGCTCAAGCTCAAAGGCAATCAAGTTGCTGCATTTCACTCCTTAGTCAAAATACAGTTGTAGATAGCGTACACAAGCTAGTATACCTTGCGATACTGCTGTAGCATCACCCATGTCCAGTCATTTCTCTTAGATTTATTGTTGGTCATTTGTCCATAAGTCGGAATTTCTCGTATGCCGACTTGCCGGTAAAGATTACTGTCACTCACTTTACACTGGGAAGGTTATTTCGCCATAGGAGAATGAATCTAGCCGCATCACACAACCACACATTAGATAGACCTCATTTTTCATATTTCATCTTTATCCCTTCTATATTTTGTGAAAATGTCGGTCTTTATATTTGTAAGCAATACAAGCACTGATGGCGGCTTCGCCGCCCCTTGAGAGACGTAAATCTGCTGAGTCTTTTTCGAGTACCACCCAATTTTTATTCTTAGAGCAGACTGAATCTGGGGGAGTATGCAGTCGAGTGTGGTGCCCCGTCTTTGTCAAAATATGTTGGCACGTCGATGTGCATAAAGTGCTGTATTTCAGTCCAGCAAACATGCACTTGTGCAACGTTCGCTCGACTACATACTCCCCAGCAGCGATCGACCCCAAGCGGGGATCAACACCCAGTAACAATTGACTACATGCACTCAAACCGACTCACAGCAGCCATCAACTCAGCGGGGATCAACACCCAGTAGCGACTAACACCAAGCAGCAACTGATTCCATGCATACTCCTAGCTTCCAGGAATTAGTTTTGTGTTTTAAAGAGGGAAAGGCAGAGTCCAGCACTTCAGGGAGCATAGAGTCAACTACAGCGTAGATTGATGGTTAGTTAGAATTGATCTCCACTAGGAGTCGGCTGCCACTAGGAGCATGTGGCAAGCACACCTGGGTGGATGGTGTCGAGCGTGGCTGGCAGCATGGAGTTAAGCGAGCCTGTAGGTATAGAACACTTTGTGATCAGAGTGAAACTCGTGGACTTAATTAGACAGGCGATATTAAGATTGATTTCATATATTATTTTCTACAGTCAGCTACAGTATGTAGGTATGTACCACCTGTTAACTAATGAGAATGCTTTGAGCTGACAACCATGTGTATAACTATTAGATATTTCTTAGATAACATTAAGCTGCCGCCTGCACCATCACATACCTAAATCATCCTCCACAAAAACAGTCCTATTAAACTGCATCACCCTATTATCCAACGCCCATCTCTGAATTTTTTCAAAATTCCGGCAAGTATGCTGGACCTCCGCCACCTCTTTTGCCTCCCTCGCCGTCTGGTCCCAAATCCAGGGCAGTGGGGTGATATCCGAAGAACACATCAGCGATTGTCTCAGCGCATCCAAGCAATGGCTCAGATGTTTAATCTCCATCGATTCATACCCTGGTGTAAATGTTTTATTAGACCATAGTCGTTTCCGCAGCATATTCTGCACTCGTGAGAAATTGCCTAGCGTGAGGAAGAGAGTGAGAAGCGGGGGACTTACAACGCAGTGGAGTTGATGAAATACGCTCAGCGCAACAATGTAGTAACCTGGGTCATTGGGGATGGGAACGGTTTTGTTGACGAGTTTTGCGGCGGAGGTGCGGGGGATACGGGAGATTCCAACTATTCGGTTGAGGTGATGTTAGCAGGTGTATCACGAATGTCGTTGGTACGCACAGTTGTAGAGTTCATCCCATGCCCGATCGCTTTCGGGACTCGATGGTCCTTGATATATATCGTGGTAGCTTGGCCAAAGCCCCCGGTGAATATAACGTTTTGTGGCTCCACAACGTGCTGTGCCGGTGCTGCATATCTAGTCAGCTATTAAACTATGCGAGAGTAGGAAGTCGGGGTGGCGAACAATACGTTTCCCCGTCGAAGTTGTTTGGTACTCTCTTGTCCACCTTGGCAAGATAGAACAACGCCATGCAGAAGATAACGTTAATTATCCATGGGATGACAATGGCCATTGCTATTCTCCGTTCATTTTTGGTCAGTTTGTGAAAACGCGGAATTAGAAGGAATTCCGACGCTGGGTCGTGGCTGTCCGTTGGACTCATGGTTGCTTGTTTTGGACAAGTTGCGAGTGTTAGTTGAGAAGAGTCGTGAGAACTGCATGTTGTTCCTCCGAACATCACCTCTAGCAAATTAGCAAAGGCGTTTTACCTTACACTTTACAGTATCATCTGCTACTTAACTGTAATTTGGCATCCCCACTCTACTCTACTTTGTATGTGGGAATGTGGTAAACGGATTTCGATGTCCAGTTGTAAGCGCCAAATTTAATCCCTGCACAATCCCGCCACCCCACAATGAAACTTTAAAATATTCTGATGATGACATGTATGTATCCAGTAGGCGGATGGGAGCTTGCAGAAATTGCCTCAGTGCTATATACAGTAGCCTTCTCTAGTATGCGGGGCTAGTTGAATTTACGGCAATCGACCCATCCTGGCGGTTCCACCTTTGATCTCTTATGATGTTTTTCGGGGTGTGTTGCAGCGGACGATCGGATATGTTCTGATCCGTACGCCAATTTTCCCGTTAGCCAACAGGCCAACCCATACGCATACCGGTAGGCCACTTGGCCAATGGGTCGACCGTATGCCAACTGGTCAACCCACTACCCAAGCGGTCTAGTAATAGTTGGTATACACTAGCGAGTGTTAAAGGCAGTCTTGCAGTTGCCAGAGATGGTGGCTTCGTTGTTGGTAGATTCGTCAGTTGCAGCGGCATGAAGAGTGACTTCTAACTGATTTAGTAGAATCATAAAAACTTAGCTGTAGAGCTAGGTGCTAGTACTCTGGATTGATACTTATTATGTGGTGGTCCCCCAATCTCCGCCAACCTCCTTTCAATCCGGTTGATACTGACGATTTCATGGTCTCTCAACCGCTTTAGTCTACTTGAAACCTCATTCAGACTCCTGTAGAAGAAGGGATGTTGATAGACCGCTGGCAGCTTGTGTTATTGGTGAACTTGGCTAACCGGATACTAATTGGACTGCTTGGCTAGGGGATAAGTTGACTAACTAGTACAGATCGAGCTATTGATATACTTACTAAGTAGACCAATTGCGTATGGATCAACTTGATGGCAAATGGGAGAATTTGGAGTGCGGGTCAAAACAGGTATTCCCGCCCTCCGTCCTGTACCTCCATAACAAATGTGGTAAAATTTAAGTTGGCTTAGCCGAATGAAGTACGCGGTCTTTACTCTCAATGGCGTGAAGAAAGTGTTTGGAAGAGTGTATTTATTCTGCGCATAATTAAACTTTGGAATGTGGTTTTAATAAAAAATATAACCCACTCCGATATTAATTTTAATGCAAAAGCGCTAATGCTCTTTTTAGTGTGTTTTTAGTCTAGTCTAAGTTATCTAATAAATAATTGCCTATAAGGCATTGTATTTTACCATGAGTAGTTAAGATAAAAGTTTTGGCCATGGATGGGACGAGACCAAACATCAGAACGTCCCAGACATTCCGTCTCTTATGGCTCACGACCTCGTGGGTTAGGTGCTTGGGGCAAGTCCTACATTAATTACATCTTGGGGATTTCTTGGCAACAGTTAATCGACCTAGAAAGTAATCAAGATGAAGATTAATCTGCTTCAGTAATTTCTTCTGATCATTCAAAATCTCGGGATCTGTTGCTTGTCTTCTCCCTGTGCATATACACCTCTGCCGAATAGAAATACCCACCCTTGTCGCCTAACTAGAAACGCGTGATGTTGAAGTATACTAGTACTGTGTCGTCTTCTGCAGGCATCATCGCGTCACTTGTGGAGTCCTGAGAGGTCTGGAGAGTTGCTAGAAAATATCTCAGGATATGTCGTTTCATGATGTCAAAGATCTCCTCAGTCCTAAAATATCTCATCTCATAGACAACTCTATTGTCTCCAACCCAAGAGCAGGGTTGCTCGTCTGGTGTTGAGATTTGGACGAGTCAGTTTCGGTGCCACGGGTCACCACGGCCTTCGCCAAAGTCCACAATCGAGGGGGTATAGGCTATGCGCGATTAACGGTCCAAAAGATGGGAATATCATTTCTGAGGAACTGAGATTGATAATCCCGACAAATTGGAAGAATGCCGAGTGCGTGCATTTTGTGTCGTGCAAAAACAGCAGCAATCCAAGTGACGCGTTGCGGTACCAATCTCTTGAAGATATAAACTATACTTTCCTCCACCAGCGGCCGATACTCCACACCGCCTCCCTTGTGTCCACTTGTCGTCCTTCACGAATTACCTCGACGCTGTACCCTCTGCTCCTCATCAATGAAGCTTTACTCCTTGCTCGCACTCATGACCGCTGGCTTGACCTTTTCAGCGCCGATTATTTCTCCTAGAGTTGAACCGGATCCTAACTTTTCTAAGGCAAATAGACGACCCCAGCCCGATCTCTAAAATGTACACACTTCGAGTTCCATTGCTGATGTTGTCATTGCTGGAAAGGCCCGTAGAAAAATTGATACTAGTATAGGTGCCGAATCGCTTCATATTAGTGTTGATGGCGAATTCGCCCCATAAGCTCCTCAACGGAGATACCAAGCTAGAGGCCAGTGCGCCTACGTCGGCTGTTGATGTGGCTATGCAACGCTTCTGATGGAATGGCAAGGTCAATAGTCCGAAGGTCCATGGTGTGAAATATTTCGAAGTACAATTTCATATGATTCATTGGATGGGACCTATCATTTGTTACAGAGGCTATGGGTTATATGTTATAGCAGGAATATACGCATAAATCTTTGCTGGCGAACCTAGCCTTGCTAACCGCAAATCTAAATTAACAATCAACTATTAACATAATCAATGTATATTCCAGCCACATAATAGAAAATTGACTATTATCAGCGTCAATATCAACCGCTTGTTCTCGTTCCCAGAATTTTTCGTCGCTCGCAAGCTGACGGGTGGGTTTCGAGCGCATCAACCGCCACTATTTTTTCCGACAACCATCCTTTGGAGGAAAATGTCAGTCTAGATTTTCTCAAGCGCCGTAAATGTGAACATAATTCTTACCTCTCCCTGCTCAATCATGTTCCCGTCCCAATTATGCTCCTTAACATTTCCACGACGAGTTCTTGCTCCCTTGCTGCCTGCTGCGACTGCTCTCGCCCCTGCTCTCGTTCCTGCTCGCGTGCTTGTTCGCGCTCGTTCTCTGTTTGGAACATAACATCCAAGAAATCAAAATAGCACATCCCCGTGAGAGCTTTGCACACCTCTGGGAACCTATCTCCATAATAGACCATCGCGCGCCTACATCGCTCGTTCCTATCGATTGCCTTTTCGTTCATCGCTTTATACTCCAGCCTCCGCCTTAACACTGTTTCATTGGCTTGTGCGAGCGTTCCACTAATACCACCGCCGTCGATAGAATCATATACAATGTTGCTTGTCATCGTGGTGGTAATCGTGGTGTGTCAGAAAGTTTTCGCTATCGCCGATAGTTGGTCGTACATGAAGGAAGTACTCCAAGAAAGGTGGGGCATACCCTCTTATATGGTTGTGCTCGAGGTCTTGGCAGTTCCCGGCTCAATGGTCTATCGGCCAACCGGAAGATACCTTTATGTGATAAGAGGTTATCAGTGCTGTCAGTCGCAACATTTACAATCTAGATTCCAATTGTAGCAGCATATCTGCGGTTCAGTTGCTTATCTCGGGACGGCGACTGTGTGGTATGGTTACACTTCAATTACTATTAGAAAAAAAGTGGGGGTATTAAAGTCAGACTTTGGAGTAACATCAGTCCGTCTACAGTAGTAAGCAACTTAAAATCGTTTTAAGATGAGCTAAGCTTTGATGATAATCGGGAATCCAAGATGTCTGTAATGCGGGATATTCACTACTCGTCAGATATTTAAGTGTCCACACCTATGCAACCCTAACCAGTTACAGGGGGGGTGGACACTTAAAAATCTGACGAGTACAGGTCAGTGTTCCGAAGCAGCCAGGCCGGCCAGATACAGGCCACCCTAACTAAGGCGGCCGTCGACCTGTGCTGGCTTAGTTCATCCTCCATAAAGCCTAGATCGGCCCGCAGATATCTGCAGACCTGTCAAGGCCATGCTTTTGCCTGAAGTCACCTGTAATATATCTGTATATGTATGTCGATCGTTAGCTATTCTCGTGTATCTGAGTATATACGGCGGTACCTTCATGTTGGCACCAAACACTATGAGCGGGTACACTCTAAATCAAGTTTAGTCGTGCATTTGACGAATATTACACATAGTCTACCGGGGTTCCAACCCCTACATCACTGGCCGTCAGATATCTGCAGACCGGTCAGGTCAAGTCTGGTAGATCTGCGGCCGGCATGGGTCAAGAATTTTGTGGCCGGTCTTGGCATAGTCCAGCCCAGATCATGCTCTGATCTGGCCGGGCCGCTTCAGAACACTGCTACAGGTAATACTAATCAAGGTTACCCTTTCTAAGTATCCGATCTCTCGTTCACACTATTGGAACTTGGTACTAGGACTTGTACTTGGATTGAAGATAAGTAAACTTTATTCGAAGTTTTACTTAGGTGTAGAAAGTATTTAGAGTAGAGTAGATAAAAGTAGAATGGCTTTCCAATCCGAATATATCATTAAGGCTTATTCTCCTTATCGAGAAGGTTGTCCTCTACAACAGTGGAAATTCTGAAGGTCTTTATACTCCTTTTCTCTGCACTAGCAATAAACTCCCACATCTATTTGAGTTCAGGATTGCAATGATTCCATTCGTCCAGCCATGGACCAGTCCGGACCGGAACCGTCCTAGTACAGACCAGTTCAGTGCGAACAAATTTTTAGACAAGGATTGGATCGGTCTGAGATTTTGCTGCACCAGGACGCGCTTTGTCTGAACAAGTCCTATGGGCTATGTTTATATTTACTGTTTTTGACTTGAAAATGGGGGAAATATACCTGATTGCACCGAATACTTAGACAACTGCTATAGTATAGCTCAGGCTATGATTTTGGGTATGGGTGTTCATAAAAGTGGGGATGAAACTTATTTTCGGTGCTCCTTCGTGAGAAAACTCTACCGAACCTAGACAGAAAGTGTGATTTTATATGGACTGGTCCAGGACCAGGATCGTCCAGTTCAAGACTGGCAATCTGTGGCTTGGTCCGGTCTGCTCTTCCCGCTGGACTGGATCGTACCGAGTCCTACCTCAGAATGGGATCTTCTAGACTAGTGGAATCATTGCAGGATTTGGAATGCCTTTGAGTTTTGACTTATAGTCATATACACATTGAGCTGCAGCTGTTCGTACTTGATTACGACACCAACAATAGCTAAGAATACGGACGAAGCTGGCCAGTGTTCCTAAGCTGCCCGGCCGGCTGCCAGGCTTTTTAGATATCTGCATGCTAGCCAGGCCCAGCCACGATTTCGTCAGCTACCCTTAGCGTAGGCCAGGCCAGGCTAGGCCAGACCACAATTTCAAAGGCCTATGCGGCAAAAAGCCTGTAGGCTTTCAGATATCTGAGGACACCCATGGGTCCACCCGGTCCAGCCTCAATTTTGGAGGCTTGACTTGGCAAAGGCCAGGCCCGGCTTCATGCAGGCCAGCCGAGCCGTGCCGCTCAGGAACACTGAAGTTTGCACATTGAGGTGTGTTGAATGCCTTAATTGGGATAAGCTGTATAATGGTTGAGGACATAATTTAGGCACGGGGTTGGCTCTGCTCCTTCCACGCCCTCATCGCTCTCTTCAACTTCTCGCTACTAATCAAACTCTCTACCTCTCTCCCCGCCACTGATCCTGCCATCCCCTTCAGTACGCACCCCTCCCCTTCCCCCCTCCTCCGCTAACACAAAAAGCTATCCTCGCGGATGCAGTATCCTACGAAACCTACGCCCTCGACGGCACCTTCGACTCCGTGTCTATCTTCAAGGGCGTGCCGAACGAGGCACTGGACGCAGCGTGGGCGGAAATTAGCGGAGGTATGTTTCAACTCCAATCCTGCGATTTGGGCATGCTAAACGCAAGATGGCAAGGCAAATTGTGCAATCCGGGAGAAAGATTTTGAAATGCTCAATAAGTCTGCAGCCTCGGCTATGACGCTCCCAAAATGAGCGGGCGGCGGTATATGGCGTCTGTCGAGGTGTTCCATCAGCTGCACTGTCTAGTACCTCCCCTGCGCCCGAACCCAGAACCTACTGACGGTAAAGGATATGATACGCAAGTTCACGTACCGCGAGTACTATGCAAACAAGAACCAGATGTTTCTAAGATTCATGGACAAGGAAGTGGTGGAGCATAAAGGTGGGGTTCTACCAAGCCAGGGGAGCAGGAGGAGGGTGAAGGGGAAGCAGATCATTGCGTGGATATTTTACGACAGTTTTTGATGTGTACAGGAGATGTGGGGTTGATTACGTACACGGCATTGGAGGGACGGAAGGATCCGATGCCGGATTTTTCGACTATGCATAGGTGTAGACGGTTTGAGGGGATACAGGAGTGGGTGGAGGCGAACAAGGCTAAGGTGGGGAAGGGGTGGTAGCGCAGAGGAATTGAATGAAGTGATCTGGTTGCGCCATCCAACGTTCGAACGCATCAGTAACAGCTGCCCACCGACGACAGCATCTAATCTTTGCTATAACACGGGATGCTGAATAAGGGTAAACCCTATACCATACCCACTATGCGTAAATATTGCGTATTTTCGCACTCAACCCAAAAGCCTCACCACTTATCCCGATCCCACTCTCGTTTGATCACCTGGTGAGGTGCGCAATCGCCTGCCTACCCCACGACCCATCCCTTGTCATTGCGACATTTTCCGAAACATGCACCGGGTATTCAATCGGATTGCCATTTTGTTTTGTTATTTTATGTTCACTCTATCTAAAGTAGTCAGATTGCTAAGTTACGGTAACAGGGGTTAGGCAGGTACTAATACTAACGTGCTCTGTCGGAGGCGGACGGAGGTTAACTAACTCCGCTTTCTCCGCAATGCAACAACTTCTCCCAAGCTCTCCCAATATTTTCGTGATACTTTCGTTTCCAACAATGAAGTTCACTAAAATTTCCTCCCCTAAATCATCGTGTTCCCACGACCACGACACCGAGCCCTTCCGCACTACGACGAAAAACGGAAGAACACCAGAGGAATCAGACTCGCGATAGCTCTCATGGATCTTCAACATCATCCTCCTCGTAGCGCTACTCTACCTCCTCCACATTGTGGGCCCGTTCTACACTTCACGCCCACCTACTGTTTGTCTCCACTCCCCTCTCCCTGTCCGCGCTGACTTAACAGCCCCCGCACAACACGTCCTCGAACCTCAAAACGTAGTCTTCACCGACAGCTTCGGTAATGCGACATCGATATACCAGGGCCCGTCATCCCCGGAGACGGATCAGGCGTGGGAGGAGCTAGATAACTGTTTGTCCCCACGCAAGCTGCTGCATCAATCTCCTGAACATTTACGTCTAATGGTGATGAACAGTCGGTATATCTCGCATCTCATGCTCCTCCGCCGCCCAGCTCGTCAATAAAACGGTTCCCATCCCTGGCGACCCGGGGTACTACGTCGTCTCGCTCAACGTCTTCCACCAACTCCACTACGTCGTATGCTCACCCCAATCCCGCTAACTCCCCCTCCCCGCAGAATATACAGAGAAAACGCCTCTGGAGCACCGTGACCTTCGCGCCAGAGCACGAACTAATAGGGATCGAGCACCTGAGTCACTGTTTAGACGCGTTAAGGCAGAGTCTAATGTGTTCGTGCGGCATCACGCCGCTGCCGTGGGTGTGAGATGAGCGAGAACAGCGAGCGAAGGAGCTGGTTGAGGTGCAGCATACGTGTAGGGATTTTTGGAAGGTGCATGAGTGGGCAAAAGATAATAAGATGGAAAGTTTTGATCGGAGTATTTATGTGGAGGACGACCTGTCGTAGTATTATGGATGAGGCAGGTGTGATAGCGGGAAGAAGTTGTAAGTATTAGCTATAAATTTGTTGCATATACATGGATCGTCCGTTATAGCCTTGTATCAAAACTCAGGGTGATGCGTCACAAATAAGTGTGTATGCGTACGCATATGGTAAATCGTACATATACGGCCCTTCGAGCCTCGATTAGATTGACACAATCAAGCTTCTCTATCTTACTATTAACAAAATTTGCATGGGGCTAAAGGAGTGATATTTCGTGAACTGTACCATGCAATACCTTGTTTCACCGCCGACAATGTGCTTTGCTTAAATCTGACTCGTTGTGTTATGGTATTGGGATTATTATGGCTTTGGAGCTGGATGTATCAGCATTTTTTGTATAAGTAGTCAGGCTCTACCGAGAAATAAACATCATCTTCAACCTCAAGTACAACACGTGCACGCTGTTAGGATATGGGGATAACTGTGTGCGTGGATAACTTAAGATACAGAGAAGAGAGAAGGAGAAAGGCTCAAGACATATACGGAGGCATTAGCCCCGGGTACGGTGACTTTGTATCAGATCTGTAACACTCCGGCCCATGTATAGTTGTAATGACATCTCCGGCCGAGTGATAGAGCGTGATTATGCGCACATTTAAGGCCCTCACCTGTGGGTTAAGGATATGCTATGGCGTAGATAAAAAAACTTAGTTAGTATAATAGGCCAGAAAGTCTCGGCCCAAGTAACGGAACAGTGTATCTATGCCAATAAACACCGGACGTCGGTATTGGGACTGTATTGGGACTGCTACATGGGTTTACGGTCTCAACGCTAGCTCGAGGCATTGCCGCAACCTACTGAAATGTTTTCATGCGTCAGTGTTAATATGATACTTGATTGCCAGTTTTTAATGAAGGAAGCGGAAAAGGTGTAGACACAATACAGAAGAGAATTGTAATGTGAGTGATATGTATGAGGTCAAAATCATATGGAGAGTGATTAAGGAGATAAAATAGAATATGGCACTAGCTAGGCGTTAAACTTAAGTTTCTTGGCTCTCATCGTCGGGGAGCATCTGTATTTTCTCCACAAATCATATCTTCCAGTTAACAAGAACCCTATGTAATTATAGATTAATGATACGTATACCTAAGATGACAGCCAGAGATGTGTACCATAGAGCTTCGGGTATTCAGTTGTATGCTTTGGTGGCGGTGTCCAGGGAGAATGATATTACATTCAGGGCCCATTACAGCTTTGATCCGGTTAAGTACCGAATTATACAATGTTATAACTATCATTTCTGTACAGCAGATACTAGGGATACGGGGTATTGGAATCATCAATGTTGACTCGTTGTTGAAACCCGAGCGACTATTACTTTGGATGGTTCGGTGACTTCTTAAATGACTTGACTTGACTCTCGAGGGTATAAGGCCCGTATATGTACAAACTCCCATATGCGTACGCGTATGCACTATCTTACATGAGACGCATCACTCTGATCCTGCTGCAAGCCATGCATATCCTCAAACAAGCCTTCATCTTTATACAAGCCATCAAACGGAGGCTGAGACTCACGTTCCAGGCATATATGCAACAGTAACAAAGGGCGGCAAAAAATATCCAAGATATCCCTATGGCAGAAAAAAGCCGTGAGACACGCCTTTATAAAAGGCGTCATGAGAATGCATCATAAAAGCGTTTAAAATGCCGTCAAATGGGCGTCACATCGCGTTCATATAAAGGCATATAAAAAGGTTTCTTAAGGCATCATATCATGGAGATTCCCGATTCCATACTATAAAAAGCACACATCATGTCTTGCCTTTCTAGCTTCGCTCTCCGACTTCTCTCTTTGTCGTTCTACACTCATCCTGTTAGTGATAATGCAGTGTAGATAAGGGTTATAAGGAGAGATAACTCTAAAGTTATACAAATCACCGATACAATGCTCTATAGAACTCTTTGTCTGGTGTGGTTGACTGAGGAGAGACCAGTAAAGAGAGACAGATTGACGTTGAAACATATCTGTCTATAAAAGCTAAAAGAGGCTGCATGGGCGACGGCAGACTTGGATGACGAGATGGTGGCAAGAGGGTGGCGGCAGTGTTCCTAACCGGTTAGACCGACCACCGAGCAATCTAAAGATCTGTAGTTCGGTCAGATCCGGTCAGACTTTTGAAAAGCCGCTCTGGCATAAACCGGTCAGATGAAGAGTCAAGAAGCGCAGATATCTGCAGATGATGGTGGAATCTAGCTTGGCAAAGATATCTGTGGATATCCGTGAATATTTGCGATAGTTATAGATATTTGCGGCCTTCTACAGTAGCTGAAGTTATCAAACGCTGCAGCTAGAGAATTTTTTTGTCTGCATTGCAGAAGGGCCAGGAGTAGTTCTCTTATTACTTTTCATCTATCTTTCTTTATGTTGCCAGTACAATAATGAAATCTTGCGATATGAGGCTGTGGGGAAACCCCTGCTTTGGCTGCAATCTGTAGATATCTACAGTCCAGTCAGATACATAGCGGCAGATTAATAGACCGGCCAGATATAATTTCTACCAGCCGCCCTTGGCATAGACTAGTCTGGCCGATGTCATATCTGACCGGACTACCGGTTAGGTTCACTGGGTGGCGGTGATCATGTAGTAGATGATGGACAGGTATGAAACTATATGGACGCAGTCATGATAAAACATAAAATTATTAGGGTGGCGCCTTTTAAACGCCATTATATGCCTTTAGACGCCTTTAAAGACTTATTTCACGTTCTCCTTCTACCATAGGGCATACAACCGAATACTTCGTGTTTCTGTATGTGTTCCGTCCGGCTGACAAACCCGCCAGTCAGTGTTCGATACCGGCTTTGATAGGTTGAGGCCCGGCCGCCGGGCTTTCGGGCCGGTTGAGAATCCATGACGGTACGAATTCACTTACTGAATACTAATAATAGCGGTTATTTTTTCATTGGTCTTCCTCGAACTAGTGACAATAGTGGGAGGTAACAGTATCCCATAGGGTGTTTCGCCCCTGATTTTCATGTTTCAGATATGCAGCCCGGCCCGGGGGCTTTTGGAAAGCCCGCAGGCTTTCAAACTATAAGCCCGGCCGGCCCCCCTTAGCGCGGGCTTCTAAATTACTGGCCCGGCCTGGCCTGCCAAAGCCGGCCCGAAAGCCCGCGAGTCGGCCGGGCCCGTTTCGAACACTGCCGCCAGTTCGCGAACGTTTTGTCCAATTCACAAACTGTTTGCCCCGTTCGCAAACTGGAGATAAGTTGGCGAACTGGCCATTTTGCCGAACTCAACACATATTTCCAGTGAAATGCTTGTCTAAAATGGCTCTCCGAGTCCTTCCCAAATCTTCTTATCGCTCCTAAGCTCACTTTAAGTATATGACTAGGGAAGAAAAAAAGTCTGCACACAAGAGCACTCTGAATAAACACTTCCTATGTGCCTGTCGAACTTTTATCTTTCCCTCATCCTTCACCGCCACCTTTGCATTTTAACTCTTACCAAATTCTCCTTGTGGTCTTAGACTTCTGTTGGTGCAGATTGCTATGATATAAGTGTGGAGCAGAGTACACAAGAAACAAGGCTGAAATGGTTATATTACAGAGGCAGTTATAGTTACAACTTCGATTTAATTCACCTCATACCTTAAGGGGTTTACCATATAGGCCATCTAGTTTGCAAACTAGCCACTAGTTCGCGAACCGGCATGGTTCGTCAACCGGACGGAACATATATATCTCGAACCTAGAGAAGCTTCGAAGAAATACCGGAGATGTCGCCCCCGGATACTGGCGAGATCCAACATCACTCGATGGCAGCGGAGAGTTTGTGGGGAGAAAGCCTACGTTAGGCACCCGGGTGGGTTGGCTGTGTCCTGGTAGAATCAACGTCGGGCCGGTGATATTTGGCCAGTGCAGGTGAAAAGGTCACTAACAGGGTGTTGTACGTCGTTGGTAGCTATCACTTCATCTCCGCTCGCTTTCGGGCTTGCTTCGACATTTGCATCCTAAACACAGCCGAAAGTACAGACCTAGCCTAATTTCCTCACTTTCACACCTATTAATTACAGTATCGCTTGCCTCCCGTTGGATTATGCGGCTACGCAGTTTAGCAGGACTTTAGTACAGACTTAAGTACTCACCTTAATGGCCATGTTACCGACAAAGCAACCAATTATACGGTCAACCTTTATAATCCTGATTCCCACAAGCAGTCACATGCTTGTGTCGCTGGTGGCGAAGGGTGGATCTTCCCCACTTAGCTAGACTAATATGGAGGAGGGGAGGTGATAAGCACTGTCATACTCTAAGTAGAGTAAATACAAGATATGGTGGCGGCTTCGCTGCCTTTTGGGGTGGAGACCCATCTCAAGCTCGCCCAGCCCAGAGTTACCACCTCTAGCCAACACCCGAGCCAGCTCATCTGCATACTCCCAAGTGTACTTAGCTCCAACCTGCTCTAAAAATTTAAAATTGGTAAGTTTAGGGTCTAAAAATGTCTATATCCTCTTAATTCCCTTTCTGTCACTCACAATTACGCTTCATAAGTACGCTTTCCTGCAATTGCAAATGTGCTTCCTAAGTGTGCAGTTTAATTTTGCTTCCGTTTTACAATACTGATAATAGGTACAGTACGGCTGTTATGATAATTCGTTTATCCACAACCACTCACTCAATATTGGGGATATCGCAAATCTGAGTCTTGGAGGAATAAGAGGACATAGTTATGCACATTCCGTGCATAGAACACTATATAATCGGAAACTAAGTCGTGGATCGGCGATTTTGGATTCGAATTCAAGCTTAGTTTGATTATAGGCATTTGCCACAATCAGCCACAATCAGCCACAGCAAGAAGATACGTACCACCTGTCAACCAATGAGAATGCATCGACCTGACAACCATGTGAATAACTATTACTAGCATCGGTGGCGGCTTTGCCGCCCCCAGGATACGAAACGTTGAGCATGGTGGACTTGTTACGATATCAGGCAGATCACCTAGACTTCTGCTGTGTATCCACCACTGTGTATCTTGATTTGGTGCTGCTGTGTATCTGCCGCTATCTGCCGCTGTGTATCCGCCATTGTGTATCCGCCACTGTGTATCCGCCACTGTGTCTACTGTGTTGTATATCCACTACTGTATCTGCTGCTGTTCATCTACCATTGTGTATCCGCTGCTGTGTATCTGCTGCCATGTATCCGCCACTGTGTATATCGTGCTGTGTATCTTGAACTACTACTGTATATCTGCTACTGTGAATATGTATCCTGACCTGGTACTGTATATCTGTCACTGTATATATATCTGCCATGGTGTATCTGCCACTGTGTCTGCTGTATTGTTCAAACTGATCGAGTACAAAGAGAGATTGAATTATCTGTCGTACAAAAGTGATTGTCTACCGAACTATCTAATGGTAGAATCCAAGCCTGTATATGCCTAAGATATTTGAAGTTCGCTGGAGATGGTAGAGTGGCGCTGGCAGTGGCGAATAGCGGGTGGTGAGTGAAAATTTGTGAATGAGTCTACACAAATGACTCAGTGTATTAGCAAGCACTCTCCAATCCTTTCTAGCAGCTTCGATGGCGTTCTAAAACTTGTAGGTCTTTGGGATAAATCCTGAGCCAACATGTGGATATCCGCCACTGTACCCGCCACTGTATCTGCCACTGCCACACGTGCCGCGTGGCAAGTTCACCCAACCAATGAGAATGCTTTAAGCAGACAAACCAAGTGCATAACTATTAGACAATATTAGAACAATATGACTACACACACATAGGTTTGCGCTGCTGATTCCTATTAGGCTCTTAGCCCTTACAGCTTCATCTCCGCCACTATCTCCTCTACGCCATATCCCCCTACTATCGTTGCCATCATTAATTTTATTCCGGAAACACCCTGTCTCCTGATCTGACTAACCATCTTATCACCAGGATTAGTGGCGGTGTCGAATACTGGCATCGGAGGACAGGTTCGATTACATTACATTCGATTTTTCATCTTTGCTAACCATTCTGATGTTCAGGAAACAGGCTATGTGATTGAATTGTGTTGGTAGTACTTTCCGCTACATCATTGATACCAGATGGTGCCTTTCGTTATCATCCTGCTGGCCTGGTGCTCGATGATATATTAGGAGTGCAGAATCTTTCAATCTATGCTATCGCGGATCACTTGAGAGCAGAGTCTATGGATATGAAGAGTCACCACTGAACAGCGGGTTAACACATATTAGGCGGTATATGGAGAGCGGTGGGTATACGCAGAGCAACTGGCCTATTGGGTGGAGCAGCGGGTTATCAACACCAAAGGGTCTACTGAGCACGCAATGGTCTAGGGCAAGCACCAGGGTCATTTGAGTGTATCAGGAGACTACGAATGGCAGTGGAGATTATCGAGAGTAGCGGTAAATTTATCAAGCATTAGTAAGTCTGGTATTCTAAATCTCGCTACCCGGGGCTAACAGCATCGAGACTTTTAGTTTTCTGGGGGTGTGGCAGGAGGTTATGGAGGCTTATTACTTTACCCGGGGCAGATTTCATAGACAGGAGGCGTTCTATCAGTATCCGGGGTGCCCCTCACCATGTGCCGTGGTCTTACGGTGGAAGGGATAGTCCAAAATAGGCTGTTATAGTGTACTGGAGTCTTTTCGGGAGGACCTACACCGCCAAAACACGAATAGAACCGACACCTCGACACACCACCTCACGCTTCACGATGCCTAGAGTCGGGCGCAATTTGACGACCCCGACGCCTCGCGCGGGTCCCTCCATCCCAAAAAACCCCTTTGACTTACTCATGTCATTGCGGGGATACGGCGAAGACATGTGGGGGTCTGATTTGGACGAGATTCTGAATGTCGACTCCTCCTCCTCCGATTACGATAGCGACGGTTCAACAGTTGCCTCCACAATGCTTCCCCGTGGTGCTTCACCAGGATCAGGGAAGTCACGAAAAAAGAAGAAGGGGAAAGGCAAGGGTTCGTCCCAAGTGCCTGCACCCAAGAAGACTACAAGTTTGGAAGGCTCATCAAAACTCCCACAACAACAACAAATGGAGTCCAAGGAGATTTTGATTGACAAGGACGGAAATATAGACTTGTCTCACGATGCCGCGATGAATATGGCCTCCAAGGCCTTTATCAAAGTTATTGGGGGACATTTCGCAAAACTCTACTCGAAAATCGACAACCTGAAGACAGAAGAGACACTGCTCAAAACAACTGTGGCAAGCCTTGCGGAGGAAAATAAAAAGTTGGACAAAGTTAGGGGGAATGTGCCAGACCCACAAACGCAGTCATCAATGATACCCGTAATACCAACAAATGATTTTATGATCAGGCCATCACTACCACCAGCACCACAGAAGCAGGTAGGAACACCATCGGCCAGAGAAGTCCTAAAAAGAAATTTGGTGAAGCAAGTCATAAGGGACAATACGATACCTATGAATATCGACAAATTTGATGCAGAACCGGAATGACCAGCTAAAGTACCATGATTAACATCCCTACCACCCAACTTAATGCATTCTCGGCATGCTGAGTTTTTAGTGATGAGGGGGCAGGATAATGGGGGAAAAAATGATAAGGGAGGACACCAACAGAATGTAAGAAATCTGAGAAAACAAAATTATACAGGGAGGTCGAGAGGATCACATGATCAAGAGACCGAAAAGAGAAATACAATAATGTGGAGGAAGAAGGACATTGATAGGGGCGGAAGACAACCTGGAGGGAGGGGAGGACAACAAAAGAGCAGGGAGTCAGAAGGCCCAGAAGAACAAAAAGGAAAGGATGGGTGACTGCGACGAAGTTGGGTCGTTACAAAATATGATGATGATTGTGGCATTGCAAAGATATATGACATGTGCAGTGGAAGGTATGAAAGTTGTTGACCCCATAAGGGTTAGCCAAGCAGGGCATAGGAATGGGGGAGACTTGGAGGAATGGTATTGCAGTTTAGATTGCGCTGAGTGAGGTTTGATGATCCTGCAGGGCAAAAAAGTTTTTACGGGTCTCTTTTGTTTTAGTTTGCTCTTGGTGCATTTTTTGTTTTTGAGTGTGGGCTTGGTGGGCTAGTGGCCATATGCCCTCCACTGAGTAGCAGGAAGTGGGAGGGACGACTTTCCCTAGGAGAGAGGTAGGCGGGTTAGTGGCCTTGTGCCCTCCGCCGACTGAAGACCGAGGAAGTTCCGGGGAAAAAAATGGGTTAAATATGCCATGACCGCTATGCGGCCGACCGGTTAGGTTACGACACTGGGCACCCCCCTTACGGGGGTGAATGCGATATGATTACAAACAAACACTAATAGATGAGGCGCCACTAACCGGCTTAAGTGCAAAAAGTATCCTAGAGTCACGGTGTTCCGGAGATTCTCCGTTCTTCCCCGGAATTCTCTTTGAAACGTTAAGTCTTGCTTGTCTTTTCTCTATACCGTACTCTAGTCTATACACACACAGAGTTCTCTATATTGCAACAGTTGTTGCCAAGTCGTAAACCGAGTATGATAAAGTGAGTGCATGCTCCCTGTTGATGCGGCGATATCACTTCCGGTCAGTTACATGTGATACCTGAAAATGCTGTAGCAGCTGTGGAAGAACCAGCTCCACTCGATACTCTTGGCCTGAGAGGCGGAAAAATATGAAAAGCCTTTCGTGGCATTCGGACACCCTACGCCGGGATACCTCATTGGCGTGTGGTTTACCGAAAACAGGAAAAACGGTGCAAAACGGCTCAAGCGTTCAGCATCTTCAGACTTGTGTTTCGATTCGATCGAATCAGAGCCCTGGATCTGCTGGCGTTTACGAAAAAAAGTCCATACAAGCCCGACTCGCTTGTGAATGATTCCATCCATATGTAACCCGGAAAAGTGTGTGGGACAGCGAACAGCGGGGATGTGAGCAGAGGATTTGCAATCCTAAGGTAAGAGAAGATGTACATTATGGAGTGCCTGCAGTTGTTTGTAACCATCATGTGTGTTTGACCTTCCGCATGCACTTGAAGTGATCGTGATGTCTTTTGTGTATATGAAAGAGATATCATTATTTCACCGCAGTGAGTTTGACAGCCACATGAGCATGATACGACATGTCATGCCAATACCATCGTCATATTGACCATAGGTCGTCATATCACGAGCGCTGTGAGCCAAACAAGAACAGTGATGTTTACTAGAATCTATTACACTTATGGCGGAAGGAAATCTCAACCGATGTAACAACTGAACATCGCAAATACCACCTTCATTGTGTTGAATTTTCTTTTAATCTGTACTGGTACAGTACGCAGAGGGATCATCTCGGGTGTGTTACTTCTCCAAGTCAGTTTTATCTTCGCATCCTATTGCAGCTCTTCCCATAATTTTAAGTGCGGTGGTGGTGGTGGTGGTAGAGATAAGTATCATTGGCTGACAGATTCTGTGTTGACGGAATCATGCTGACAGCGTAGTCAAACTCACACCACGGTTAACACCATATGATGCTTATAAACAACTACCGGCACTCCATAAGGTAGCTTGAGCGGTGGATACTGCCACCACTAGCTGAATTAGTATCAGCCGCGAATCAGTATTGATAGAACACTGCCTACATCGGCGTCTAGTTGTGGGGGTGGATTCCAGAAGAAGGCTGTGGATGGTTACATAACGTCTACACCGCCTAGCTGCACAGCATGCATATTCAACATACTTGAACACGATCCCTTCCCGCAACTCCATCAATCTCTCCAGCCAAAAGTTCAACTATCCATGGAACTGCCCCATCACAATGCCGCAGACGATCTGGGGCAAGGTGAATTTATCGTTCTAATTGACGATGACGCCGCCAGGTATAGTACTGCACATCAAACCAACCTGAGCTCCAGCTCCCGAGAAACGGATGGGCACGAGGCAATTGCTCAGCTCATGGGAGTGGAAGATAGTCGTGTGTTCCGCAGATTCGATCAACTTTGGATTCGTAACGTTCTGCATCTTCAGAACCAGCTTTTCCATGTTTCAAATGAGCTTGCGAATGAGGATTACAGATACTCAGGGGAAGATAATGAGAGAGATCGGAAATAATGAGGAAAGTCGAAGATATGTTGCTGCGATACAGTCAGTACTACTTTGAAGATAGATATAACTTAACGCATATTGATAGTTTGTAGATAAGGCGGTACAATCCCTCTCCCAGATGTTGAATCTACCAGATGCAACATCGTTTTAGCAATCTTCGGTTTCCCGCTAGATGGCAGATTACAACGCTCGTTATCACCAATCAGGGATGTTTATCACCAGATCCCGGGAATTATTCTCTATTACTAAGCCGAATTCATTGCGTTATATGGTTGGCCTAGGCATGGGGTCCGAAATTGGCTCGTGGCTGGGTTTGCTGCCGGATCCGGTTCCGTATGACTCTGGAGGTGCATACCTTGAATTTGTTCAAGCTGCGGGGGTTTCGGTAATGGTCACGACTCGATACCTCAAGGTGTTAGGCGGTCTATCGATGCTATTAGCACCTATTATCCTTCTCACGCTATTGAAAGAAGTCATGGCGAAACTAGTTATTGTCTCTTTGTTCTTATCGTTGTTTGCGGTGGTCGGTGTGGCTGTGACGAAAGCGAGATGCTGGGAAGTTGTAGCGGCGACAGCGGCGTATGTTTTGCTCCCTCCAAGTTCCCCAAGTGTACTGCGAGTTTCAATGTGTCCTGACTTTTGGAATAGGTACGCCGCCGTGTTGGTGTCGTTTATGCAACATTAACTTTTAAGGAGCGATCTCTATACCTGATTGTCAGGCGCGGGGAAGATGGGGGAAATTTCCAGGGCTTTTTTCAGTCGAAAGATGTAATAGGTTAGTAATAAAGAAATAGAACTTCAAAAGTTTAGAGACCCGTAATTCATCAAGTGGCGGACGAGGTCAGGGTTAGTGAAGAAAATTTCTCGATTAGGTTTAATCACTGGTGTCACACGATTGTTCACTCCTGCTCAGCGGCAGAATGTCACTTTCATAGTTGTGAACGCATCACATCCCACAAAGTAGATTTCGTTATAACAGAGAATTTGTTAACTAAGGGATTTAGCCCGAAGGCTACTAGAACTAAGGCAGGCACTAACTTAGCCATCTGGACTAAGGCGGGCACTAACTTTGCGGGCTTGGTACGGAGCCTCTCTCCCCGCCAGCCTCGGGCTTGGTGCGGTGCTTATCTCCCCGTGAGCCTCGGGCTTAGTGCGGTACCTATCTCCTCGTAGGCCTCGGGCTTGGTGCGGTGCCTATCTCCCCGTGGGCCTCGGGCCTGAGTAGTGCCTTTCTCGTGATGCTTCGCTCTTAGTGCTTTTCTCTTAGTGCTTGAGATGTTTCTTTTTCCTTATATATGCCTATCTTCTTCTCTCTCTGTACGATAGACAATTGAGCTTGTTCGTTCTTTCTCTTTTGCTCTCAACAGAATTAAATGTGTGTCAAAACTTACATGATGAGAAACGAATGTTGCAAATTAAAGGATGGACTCTTGGGGCCGTGGTGGTATTAAGTCAACTGCAGCGGGAATCGGGATCGATTGGTTGCGCTATTCAGCTCTTGTGGTAGAACATCTAGCCACCCTCCATACTGGTATCTAGCGCTGTATTATCTGTGTTTCCATTATTCGGGCTATCTTGTGCTGTGTTTACCGCTTAATAGTTCAAAGCGACATTTCGACAATCAATAATTCGCTACTATTTAAAAGAAGGCGACATGGAAGTTCGGCCTCCTGGGCCGAGCTGCAGCCCGGCGCCATGGTTAAGCCAATGCCTAAACGTGTCAGTGAACGATGACGTCAATAATAACCCCACCAATCCGAACTGTGCGTTAGGACTATCTTTCACCAGTTGACTATACTTCAGTCCGTATTAGTCTCAACAGCCTTGCTCTCGTAAATAAAACTCTGCCTCGCTCGCAAAACTTAAGTCTAAGCACGAGAACACACCAAACCTCTAATTGTTACTTATCAAGATGCCATGGTGATAAGGATAGATTAGATGTGAAAGATTAGATGTGGAGAATCGGCAACAACCGTTTATACTTTTCCTAACCACCTTTAACTCCTTCGATCGTCATCTGCCGCACCATTCATCCGACCCGAGTCCCAATGAACCCACCAACGAAATGCTGCCAGTCTTCCAGTTCTCCTTGCGACCCTGCCGAACATCGTCTCACTCCCCTTCGTTCCCCGTGTGCCTTTCGTGAGACTGCAAGACACTCAACAAACAGTACTCCCCCGAGGTAGCTGTGCTTTCCTTCATGCTTCGGTACACTTTCTCACTGTCGGACCTTACCGAGGCGTACCCCGACATGAGCCTCTCCCACATCCGCTACTCCGAGCTTGCGCCCCTCTTCGACCTTGACCCCCAGTTGCACATGCAGGACATAGCAACTTTTCCCCTCCGCCGGGCGCGGATTCCTACCGTTATTTTGAGGAGATCATCCAGGACATGGATATGATGCTGCACCAATTCGGGCCACCGACAGCACACGACGGTGTCAGCTAGTTCGCTGTTTCTCGCGCCAATTTTCAACATGCTGATCGCAAAGTTCGGAGGATTGCTCACAAACAACCCCCAAAGCATCATCGAGGGCGATAAACCGGCAATGGGACGCCTCGTTTACCAGTTCTGTGTTCATGGTGCGCAGGTGGCGGTATTTGTGCAAGCGAGGTTGACGACAGGATCGCGTGACGAGCGTTTGGACGCGATTGCACAGGTAGACCCATAGAAAGGTGTTTTGTGGATCTTGCTGTCGACTGGTGGGACAGCTGTTGGCGGAAATGGAGATTGTGACTAGATTAACCATACCCGGAAGTGCTGCGTTCCGATCCAAGGTATCTTCAGCGACGGCGAAGCGTTCCATTTCTTCCGGTTTGGAGGCCACCAGGTGGCGCGGGGGATCACCGTTCAGGGGTCCCGCTATCTCCGGCTGCGATCTTGCCAGGCGGAGTTTGATTATGGCCATGGGCGCGGCGACAATCGTGGGCCAGATTGCGGATATTAAAGTGGCTAAGGAAGTGACCAAAGAAGTGGCCGGGCAATGGAAAGCAGCTGATGACGCTGTCGAAAAAGTCTGGGATCTACTGGAGAGGAGTGTGCAATTGACTCCCGAAAAATACCGTAATGGGTATCGTGATATTACTGTTGGCTGGACTCAGGATGATCTTAATGAGGCTTGATACTACACAAATAATCGGAACAAGGGTATTTAAATGCCATTAGTCCAAAATGAAAAGGAGGACAGTGTTGAAGGGGATGCGGCGTGGCTTCGGATAGTCACTTTTGACGGCCACTTTCATGCCGTCATTTCCTATTGTCCAAACATTCACTCCTTATTTTAGATGCCAAAAATGTGCCAAATCTCCATACTTGATTATGCCATTTGAGTGATGCAGCGGGTTTACTGAAGCCTGAACTCACAGACTGAGACGAATGCCATAATCATTATATATGGATAGGCTGGGAGGGGGGTTCTATCGCAGTGCCGCATGCTCCTGGAGAAACAGTACTGTCTAGCAATGCACTGTTCCGCCTACCACCAATATTGTAACATACATCTCTCAACATTATCTAGCGGCTATAACTCGAGAGCTATCTTCTCGCTCAATTCATACGTCATAAGCTTCTCCAACGTGTTCCATGCCCACCGTTGTGGCTCCTTGGATGATCCAGTATACACTGCATATCCGGACCTAGGCTGGAGTTTGGGATAAAGCTGGAGGAGAATCGGACACTTATTTTAGTTGAGGAGGCCTGGAAACCGATTAACAAGAATGTATGTAAATACATACAATTAATTCGAAGCTTCTCTGAAACTATGTACCTGTAGACCAACGGCCAAGAATCCGGCAGGGGCTCTAGTCCTGGCTCCAGTTGTTCGGATAGTTCGAAGTGTCGGCATGGAAGTGACGGACAGAAGTGATAGTTCAAAGTCGAGCTGAATGTTGAAATAGTGATGCTAGAGAAGCTTAATTATACTATCTAAGAGGGCCATAGAGGCCATATATATACAGTAGTCCAACTTGGGTACGAATGCATATGTACTCATCTATCATTAAAGACAGCTGAATACCTATCAACCCGTAACAGTATCAGCCAGTAATCCGCCATACGAAGGCTGAGATCTATAAGCATCCTGTAGGCTCAGATCTATTTATGCAACACTGCAGGAGAGTGCTCAAGCGAGTGATATTGCATGATATCCGGTACGCTCATTCGGAGCGAAAAATAAATTACTGTAATTTGGTGTTGTAATATCCATCTCAGATGCCCAACAGCTTTCCACTGTCGTTTTCAACTAGCGTTCTAGGTACTTTTATCTTGAGTTCCGATATTCTTTGCTTCCTCTCCAACTCGGAACGTGACCTTCGGATCCCATCCATGAACCACAGCCGCAGGGATCCCCATTCGGTGTTTTCAGTACGCTTTTCTAGCTAAATTAAGCAAGCAGCCTTTGTCCATTCGATGTCTCACAGCATCCTGTCAGTTTACTATGCCCATATACACAAGCCGCGGAAATTTGGTGTACAAAAGGTAAATAGGTCTACCCTCTAAGAAAACTGTGAGCATAGCTGAATACATTCTATGTATGTGACAGTCGCTCGTGTCCTCATCTACAGAAAATTGCGTGTTGCATGTGTACCTGCATCGTGAGCCTCACTGCTCAGGTCTGTTTGATATGCAATTGGTGTATGAAGATATTCCTCAGGAGAGCAGCTCACATAAGTGCAGAGCGGCTCATATCAGTGCAAACGGATATGCAAACGGATAAAAGATATGGATACTAATATGGCTGTGGATATGGGAGACAAGTCTGTATATATACGGGCCTTCTGGCCTCGAGAGATCAGTCAATCAATAAGTCTTTCTGACATCCAAAGTAACATTGCTTGTTACAGATGTACATGATGTTACAGGTCTGATACACCGTCCTGTTGCAAGGGCCGATGCCTCCTGTATATCTCGAGTCTTTCTCCTTTTCTCTTTTCTCAGTACCATAGAATACACGCACACGGTTCTCCCCAACTTCCATATCGTAACATTGCGTGTTGCATATGTACTTGGATCGTGAGTCTCAGCATCTCTGAAGTCTTAGCATCGTCTGAAGTCTTGTATGAGAATGGTGACTGTATGAGGATATGCATCAGGACCAGGGTGATGCGTCTCATGTCAGATAGAGCATACGCGTACGCATATGGTAGATTGTACATATACGGTCTTTGGCCCTCGAGATAGAGCAATCAGTATCAGACACATTCAACATTGCGTGTTGAAATACTGATTGCTAGAAGTCTTGATTGTACTTTCTAAGAGGCCACAAGGCCATATATATACGGTACGAACACGTACGTACTCATCTAAATGTAGAGACGGCTGAGCTCCGTCAGGCCCGTATCAGAGCCAGCCCAATCAGCCCGTATGAGTGCTGAGATCTATTTATGCAACATTGCGTTTCAAACGAGCTACGAGTGAGCGATGATGATACCTTAGACTATGAACATTATTGGTGGGGTTTATAGAAGCACGAATCAACTTGTGAACTCACTGATATAGACACCTTACCGCGCGGAACCTCCACATTCGACACACCAAAAGGCAAACGCTTTGGTACAGACGTACGTTATGCAATATTTCACTTCCTATGTCGGTACAAAACGGACGGTTCTACGATTAGTCTGTCATCAGGCTTTTATCGCTGGCGCTAGGATGACAGACTATCCTACGATCAGCAGAACATTATCCAAAAAGTTTCGAGTTGTGCCTTAAGGTTTGTTTCAGGCCCTATTTCTCCTCCGCTGAAAATTTAAGTTACTGTATGAGGTAGGTACTTCATATGGTAACAAGCGGTACCTAACGAGTAAGCAGTCCGAGACTAGGGTAAAAGATCGGACGCTCTTCTGGCAGGTAATCATACAAACCGGCAAAACACGATCGTGCCACAGACAGTTTGGGTATAACATGGCCAGAATAATATTTAGGACTGGACATTTCCCCCTTGTCAACACCCTGCTCAGCCAGCCAAATTCATACCCAGAAAAGGCGCATCCGATCTTTTACCCTGGTACCCAAGTACCTTACCCGAATTAGCGTATCGCCGCCTAATAAATAACTTATAAATTAAATCCTAGCACTTATGCCAAGTCACCATTCCTGCACTATCGAAAAAGATGGGGTAGACAATTGTAAAACAGCTGCGGTTGCGCTTCACATTTACCACAACGTAACCTATTTGAAAATATAATGTACGTACAATTCTCTGACAATAGCTCTTGCTTCAGGGCCGGAGTATGTTCGAATTACACCACACGCCGTGGGATTACAGACGGCCATCAACAGCAACCAAGCCAATTCTCTTTCCTATCGTGAGCTTGCATTTCAACAATACTTCTCGGCATATCCCCAACGCACATGTAAGACGGAGTGGAGATTATGTACGATGTGCAAAACGCCGTCGCGGCAAGTTAGTAGCTCGCAGCACTACTTAAGAGGGCAAAAACTGTTGGCTGATTTTCGTGTGCAATCTCCTAACGCCAGAAGCTGATACCAATTGCACCGCGCGGAACCCGGATCCTAGGAGTACAGAACGAAATCTCAGAATCCTAGATCTGCTCTATCCAGATCGGTGGTGGAGATCGCTCACTACCATCTTGCTATATGCGTGGAATTATACTGATGTGCAACCTTTCTCACTGCCCAAGCATTTTCGTTGCTCATCAGTTCCAAAGCGCGGGACCTGAATCCGCGGGGAAACTTTAAAACTACCGATGCCCTCGCTGCTCATATTGATGGGGATTGTAAAGCAAGATTAACCGTAGAGCACCTGTGAATCGGAGTATGCCGATCCGAGTAATTCGGCGCTAGTACGCTCACGCTGGACATTTGCCGCGGTAACGAACTAGGGTAAGCGAGAGCGAGCCATACGGGTGCCTGCCGGAGTAGAGTAAGCGTCATCCCTACCTCAGAACGCTCCTTTCTTAGCAAGTTGCCACCTAGAAATGGCAAAGATTTGAGAACGCTGCATGTAGTTTTGGGTAAAATGTGATATGCATATTGACAGAGAAGGGAACAACTAGAGCCGTTTGACTACACCCTCAGTTTCACCCCCGGTCAACACCCTGCTCTCTCAATAAATTGATTACTAGATATGGGAGTCCGATCTTTTACTGCCTGACCCGAGTATTTCGCTGTCTATATGCTAAGGAAGTTTTCAGGGGATGACAGCTGGTTTGCGAGTATGACAATCGAATACTGTCCGCTCATCCACTTCCGGACGTCAGCGTTTAGCAGCGTGGTATCAAGTCCGGAAGTTTCCCAGTTCATCAGTGTCAGGTGTACAGAAAGCGGCAAAGTGTCCATGGAAGTAGATAATGCAACCTATGCAAAAACGGCCTTCTACTTAGTATCTGCTCAACCTTACTTCGGGACCTACGCACCCACAGACCTATCGGCAAAATATATTCTCAGTAGAAACGAGGTGTCTGGAAGTGGATGAGTGGTACGGTCAAAAAAGATACTGGCAGATTTTGGTATGTAAGTCGGGAATTGAACTCCAGCACTTTTAGCCGCCTGAGTTATTGTACGCAAGGCAATTGCAGTATTCTACTCTATTAGCGCCAGTATTCTAGAGTAGAGTATCTAATTGGTGGTAAGGAATGGTAATTGGATCGCCGCTATTAGCGACCCGGTTTTAGGGTATATGCAAGAGTAATATATATATACGAGGGCAATATATCCGGAACCTACCTACCGGATTAGTACGTCCCTCCTAATACACGCAGGGAGAACCCTGGGACGTATACCCCAGCTCTACGGTACCGAAAATGAGGCAAATGAGTTACTGCAGGTGGCAAAGAAGCCAGTCGTTGAGCCTCGGTTGATATGGGAGGGACTGGTGGTTTGAATAGGTAAGTTTCGGTCTTTTGGGTTCTAAACGCCCACCAGAGCACTGGCTCTTTGAGGTTTATTCATTGAATTAGAGGCATTGTGACTCGGCTACTTTTGGGGGTACCCAATTACGGCAGCTAAATCCGATGAGGATAACAAAACGACGGCGTGGTTGGTGGGGGGAGGGATGGAGGGATCTAACGTGCTTGAGGCAACCCCAGAAAGACGTCCCCTCCTCCTCTATCTATCCCTACAGTTGCCTTACTGATGTGCATCATCACGGGTTAATTGCGTGACTTTCAAGCGGGCCGACTCGATTACCGTCAGGGTACGTGTCATTATGTAGAACTCAGTGGGGTTATCGTTACTTTTCACAAATACCGCGTAGGGAGAGAGATCTTCAACATTAACTTTGTGCTGGAGAACAGTGCTTCATCACTCCCAGTTTCCTCCTCTATCAATTACCACACCAGCCAATAGCATCACTCAATCACTGCGTAACATTCGCGCGGGCTAGCTCGATTCCCGTCGCACTTATACACTTGACATATCAATTGTACAGCGTTTGTATGTACCCCGCTCTCGTACTCCAAGCGCAGCTAGTGCCAACAAAGTCATATGTACACAGATCACAACGTAATTAACCGAGTGTTTTTTGGTGTGGGGAGTCAGCAATACCTCAAATTAATATGAACTTGCCAGCAGTAATGTAGTACCAACAACATGCACGCATTTAGGCGGTCTATACAAAGTCGACTCCGATCCGAGGTGAAAAGTTGAAGGTAGATACAATAGGGGGAAATTATCCGACTACCTTTCTTGCTTTGCTTACCGAAGTTACTTGCGTAGGGAGCAACGCCAGGGATACAGTTACCCGTAGAAGACACCTGGGTTATTGCTTCGGCACCAAGTGAGTGCCTGCTGACTCGTCGTACCAGTACAGGAGATAGCAGTAGAACAACACGTCTGCGCGAGAAAGCAAATTTTGACATCAATTGAGCTATTGTGCTGGCGGAACAATGAGTCCTCGCATCACTAGCTAACGTCGTACAACCTTCAGGCGCACTACTAACCTTGCACCCCCGACCCTGGTATCCTTACACCACCGACCCAGCTTCCTTCCTGAGTCCCAGATCCCCGTGCATTACCAGATAAGCGCAAGGTGCATTTGTACGCGATTCTCACAGTCCTGCCGAAAATCTTATTTCCCATTTTCGGCTTCGTCCGCTGCTTTCCGCCCACATCTCTAAACCGACCACATGCCGAACATTCCTACTTATACCCATCTCTACAAACTTTTCGCACCTCCAGCCCACCCACAATGTTGTCCCTCCGCAACCTCCCCGCGCTGCTGCTCGCACTGGGCTGCACAGTCTCCTCCGTCTTCTCTGCTCCCGCACCGCAAGACTACGGCACCCCCTCTCCTACTTGCACCGACCCGCTGAAACGCAAAGAATGGTAGCCCCCCTCCCCCTTCAATCTTGTCCCCCTTTCTAACAATCAATCTTAGGCGTGCTCTTTCCCGCCGGCAGCAAACACAATACCTAAAATCCGTGCAATGCCTCGCCTCGAAACCCGCGCAATTCGCCCCCTCCTGGCCGGGCGCCTCCAGCCACTGGGACGACTTCATAGGCCTTCACGTCTCGCAGGTAAACAGCGTCCACTGGGTCGGGCATTTCATAATCTGGCACCGGTACTTGGTGCACCGCATGGAGAGAGCGTTGCGCGAGGAGTGCGGGTGGAAATTGGGGATCCCGTATTGGGATTACACAATTGATACGGCGACCGACGTGCCGATTGCGGAATGGCCGATTTTCAACGCGACGTATGGATTCGGCGGGAACGGGCCGTGGGTGGAGACACCGACGGATCCGCCGCCGATGGTGGATGTGCCCGGACGCACCGGAGGCGGGTGTGTGCAGGACGGGCCGTTTACGTACGACAAGTTCGTGATCGGTATTGGTCCCGGGTTCAATCCGAATATCAGTAATCCCCACTGTGTGCTCCGCGACTTTGCACCGGGTATGGGCTATTTTCATCTCACAAAGGCCGTGTGGAATGACGTTCTTTCGCAACCCGATTTTGGACGGTTTGCGAAGACGCTGGAAACTAGTAAGCACCTAATAGTACCCCCTCACCTTTGCATCAAACTGACATGAATAGAACCAATCATCGGCCAAGCCCCCACCGTCGTGCACGACATGCACGGAGGCGGCCACTTTGTTATGGGCGGGTCGTTGGGTACTATGGGTGACGTTGCGGCATCCCCGGGGGATCCATTGTTTTATATGCATCATACAAACCTTGATCGGCTTTTCTGGACGTGGCAGAAGCAGAATTTGACGGCGAGGTTGTACGATGTGAGCGGTCCGATTTACATGTTGGATTATGATAATATTAAGGGGGGGAATGTTACGTTGGATTTCGAGATTAACCTTGGCCCGCTGGGGGAGACGAAGAAGTTGCGGAATTTGATGGATATTAGGGTGCCGGAGCTTTGTTATACTTACGATGTTTAAAGAGAGGAGGAGGGAGTACAGCGGAGATGAGGTGTAATATAGTAATGGAAATGTGTGTAGATATGGAAGGAGATATGGAAGAGATTATGGATAATACCTATGTAAAAACGCACGAAACTAAATCGTGAATACCCAATCTTTACATTGCCGTTGTGAATGTGGATATGAAACAGGCCCACGCCAGTACGTTTGTTCTGAACCCGAGAATAGGGTGCTGAGCGAATACATACCGTAGCCCGCAATGCACATATATCTTATGTACTCGAAAGATCCGCCACAGAGCGTGACATTGGCAAAGTTCGTGAACCGGAAGCCTCAATTATGCTTAATAATTAGGATAATACTGATGCGCTTATAGCACTTTCTTAATTACTGGCGTGAACATAAAATCATGGTTTTTACCATTAAAATCTTTTGTTTCAGAAAAGTTAAAGTGATCTTTGAGAGAGCGAGTGATGGATTCCGCGACAGAATTAAAAATTTCTCGCATTCCGATTGGCTCGTTCATGAAATATCACTCCAATCGTAACGTACGTAAAGAAATCGCCTCGAAAATTTTCCTCATCTCACGCACACCCGAGTGATATCTACCAGCTCTTAGCATCCATTCCAGAGCGCCGGTATATGTGAGAACACAGCCGGCATTCGTAGTTAGGCCGGAAAATTGTCTCCAGGGACTCGTTTTAAGCGGTATAATTGTGGTCTTGCTCTTCCGGTTCGGAGATGGCTGCCGTCAGCTGACTGTACTACTTTCACATTCACAATTGCATGAACGAGGAAGTTTCTCCGGCATCCGGAAAAATAGCAACATCGGGCGCTAGCTGTTTTTGGAGCAGGGATACTGAATTGAGAGTTGATTAACCACTCAGAATGTATTTGAGGAAGGGGACTTAAGACGATTGACGATTAGGGGTATAGAGTATTGAGTAGAACCGTCAAAAGCCAGCAAAAAGTGTATCCGTGTTGAAGCTCGAAATGAGAGTTTAGGGTGGGTGAGAGCTTAATCTTGGCTGTCAATAACTATGCAGGCCAACGCAGTTGATATTACCATGTGAAAGCACCCATCCCCAGGTTATCCGTAAGATTTCACGCTAAGATGAGATGCATGACAAGACAAGATGTGATTAGATACCATTGGTGTAGGCTTTTCGTCCTGATAAAGACTGGCTACTCGATGTTCGAGGTTCTGGGTTTACCCGTGTACGTACCTAAATTTAGCATACCAGGTAGTGCGGACCGAGCCTCATCTTCACTCACAACAAGCATTGAGGCTCTCCGGTACCTAAAACTTGCGTGCCATATAGTACAGAACAAATACCACCTTACGATGATGATGGCATTTCAGTGAGATTTTGCGCTGCGCTCGTATGTGCAGTATGGTGTTTGTTTTGTGCATAGATGTACTATATATAGCAACGGGTTATATATTCGTACTACCGAGATTCTACTCTATCAACGGCAGTGTTGATATGTGGCGACTAAGACTGCGGCGTATAAAGACGCAGAGTCTCTTGAACTTTACTTACTAGCCCAGTAGACGGCTATCGGTACCTATAGGACGGAATCGGCTCAGAAGGCCTTGGTAATCGAGATTTTGAGGGAGCACTATCAGCACGATGACAGATGGTGGATGTGTATCCTCCGAATTTGACGGGAGAATACGAGAAATCTTGACCATCGTAAAGTGTGTACTTTGAATGTCCCAGAAGCTCGAGTTATCCCTGGATTTGATTTGATATGAAGAATCGCAGAGTCCTTTTCAATCTGCGGCTAGGGCAAACGTCACAACCACCGGGATGCGTTGAATCTTACTCGAATAAGCGTTTTATTAATTGACGGTATTCGCATCGGATGGCCGAGTTAGCTTAGAATCTAACATTGCTCTGGTTCCGAGGTAATTGGTAGAGCCCTCCCGGAGGGAGGGGGAATATTATAGAAGTAAATTAAACTCTAAAATTTTAGACGTAGAACTATCTAGACTGACCAAAGGTACGATCTTATTATTTATTTAAATTTTAATCGAGCTGCTTACAAAACTATGTACTATTTTTACTATTGCTTAATAGGTTTGCTAGCATGCAGTTCTACTTCCAAATTGATGATTATTCCTATATTCCTTGACATATTGAGAATCCCATCGTCTCTTAGGACCGGTAAACTTGGTGACAGTTAGGGTTTATGCTCGGCTTAGCTGCATAGCCAGTAGCCGGAATGCCGCCCTCCTAGAAGCTAAATATAACTCCGACCCGGGTTAGGCGAGCAGCCAGTCAGTACCTAACATCAACAACTCTTCACCGGACACCCTTTACACAAAACGTCGAAATTTATGTACGACTCGGGTTGATGATGCCGTGGTGGCTGTGTCTCGGCTGTTCATGGTTGACGGCGCGTAGTTAAGCTTTCCGGGGGAAGCTTTGCATATTAAGCAACCGGTGCAGCAACTTCTAAGCCACCCCATACTCCGTTTCCCAAGATGACGGCGCGTACCTACAAGTAGGTGGTTAAGCTTTCTGTAAGCCATATAGACATCTACGACCGGTGAACCAACACCTACGACAGCACAAGGCACACCCCGTGTATCTGGTGGGTTTTGTACGGGGGACGCGCATAGCAGCAAGGATGAACAAATGAGATTATTATGCGCAGGTGCTGTATATAAAGGGTCGCTGTTCTGTTCTGGAGCATCCAATCTAGACATTCACACTCCATCAACTCACTGTTCAATACATCAAGCACACACTTACAACTCTTTCTAACATCATGAAGACTTTCCAATTCGCAACAATCCTCGCTCTTAGCGTCGGCCTAACTCGCTCCTCGCCAACCGGGCTTTTAGAGTCGCGGCAATGGGCCGACATCGCCAGTAGCGTAGCCTAATTAATCAAATCCCTCATTCCCGATGGGGGCAATGCCTACGTACCGTTCCTTTCCCCTCCCCTCACCTTTCTCCTCCAACTAACCAATGCAGGACTACGACCGTCAACCACAAATGTGCGCCGTAAAGATGTTCACCGACAAAGGCGGCAACTGCAAAGCCTGGGTAACATGCAACGACGGGCAGCGAGACTACCTAGACTGGAACGTCTGCTACGTGAACGGGCGCCAATACTTCACCGACCCTCGTATCGGCGATTTCAGCATCACCTTCACCGACGGCAGCGATGGCCTAGCAACGCCCATCCTTCAAGTGTCCGACGTCGCAAACTGGGCCCCATACGATGTCGATGCCATGGCTGTGCGCGCTATGAAGTATCCAGACGAAAACCACATCTGCATCAATGACAACCCGTACCCGGGGCTGCACGATACTTCGTTGCGGTGGGTCTGCGGCGTCCCGAAGGTCGGTGCACAAGGGAATGGGTTTAAGTCGAATGGTCCGGTTAATGCGGCGGGGTATCGTCCCGGATGGTGCGGGGTGCATGTTACTCAACATCAGAAGCAGAATCCTGCGACGGATAAGTATAAGTTTGATATCAAGATCTTTGACGCGAATAATAATGTGATTGGATCGGTGGATGGAGCGGATGCTACAAACCCGGTTATAGTTGATAGTAAGTTGCCAAATACGCTTGTGGTTACGGCCGGGAATGTCGATGCGGATGCAGTGTTGATGGATTATGCCGGTCAGCACTGGGGGAGCAATGATCAGGCACATCATTGCAATTTGGAGCGTATGATAGCGGGAAGAGGGAAGGTGATTGTGGGTTTACATGCGATTAAGAGGCGAGATGCGGGAGAGTTGGTTGCGGATGTACGAGATGGGCTTGTCTCTTAATCTCTGTAATTCTAGGATGTAATAGTATGGATATGTAGTTTGATTGACCAACTACTGCTCATGTCAGCGTCACCCGAAATTCAAATGTGTGATCGTGGATGTAGGAGGTAGCGTGGCATGTATCTAGATTGTGTGGGTCGCGGAATCAAAATGGAGTCTGAATTCTGAGCCCATACGTTGCCTATTAGTTCACTACCAGGATCCCAGTAGTTGGCGCTTTTTGCCATAAATATTATAATCGAAGAAATAGCGTGGCACAACCATCGGAAGTACGTTTTACATCGGGCTGTTATATCACGTGACCCGCTAGAAACCTCTTCGAAAAGGCCTGAGAACTGGATTAAAAGACATAATCCAACGTCACTTTCATTTTACATCTTGGCGGCATTAATCCGATTGCCTGGTCCGACCTATAGAAGACCTCTCATAGAACTCAGTACATGTTCGTGGCCAGATGGGGAGATTTTGGTGGACGCCAGCCGTGCTGGTGACTGTAGCGGCGGAGGGATCAGATAGATGGGGATCCACTTAGTAGTGGTACCGTAATCTACAATACCTAAGTTCGTATGGCCGGCTAGTGAGGACAATGTGCACATTATCTTAGAACTCAGGCCATCTGAACCAATGCAGGCTCATTGATATGCCCAGAAGTGGCTTTTGGGTCCACCACTGGCCCTCCCAGGCGGTGTCGAGCATGACATTAAATATAGCTGATATTATACGACTTTCGTGATAAGGGGCATGATTGTCCCAGACGATTTCAGAGAATGTACGATTGACTCAGACCGGCATGGGTGATTACCCATGATTCAAAATTCTACTGGTAACAACTCGGCGTTCCTCTTCCTCTTTTTAGGACTCGTCTGGAATGGCTAATGAAAAGCTCATTGCTATTGGTTAAAGGTTGCTGACTAAGGCGGCCCCGGAACTACCTCTGGGACGTTACTCAAGCTCCCCTGCCCGTTGCGTATTACTATATGATCTGTAAGGAAGTCGCCTGTACTGAGATCGCCGAATTGACTCACAGGCTACGGACTCACAATCGTAGACTCATCCACGAGTTTTCACTCGCCACGAGTTTTCACTCGCCACCGCCACTGGTATTTGCAATCATGAGCTTCCATGGACTTCCATGGTGTTCCAGGCTGTCATGTATATAAAGACGGAGCTTCTCCTTAGATAGTAGAATAGACTTCGTCCGCTTTACATTCGTAACATTGCGAGGTTGGACTTTTCCGAAACCCACCTTTGGCCTCATCTCGTACATAATAATAACCGTACTCATTTAACTTCATGTGGATTGGGTTGCAATCCAATAGGATGGCTCCTAGTAAGTGCTTTGTGGGCACCCAATAGTTTCTTTGTGTAAACTCTTTTAATAACCGAGGTTAATAGTGACTACGACGGCGGTACTTTAAGCACAAAACCGGCAAAACTCGTTTCAAATTCAACGGCAACCACAACACCACACGAAATTACAATATCAACAAACGAAGAGATAGGTCTAACAGGGAGGGTTCAAGTGTGATTCTGTATAGCACATAGAGAGCCTCATTCTTTACTAATAATTGTTGGAAATGGACCAACACCAGTAAAGATCACCTTCAAGTTACATGACGCAGCAAGTGGTATTTCGAACGGTATTCCATAGGAAAGTTGCATATTGCAATTGATACTATGCGCTGGAAAAAATTGCCTTGCGTAATGCCACTGGGGAAAATGACCATGCGTGACGTGCAGCTCATAGACAAGCTGTTTTTGGGATGGTATTTCATAGCATATTTGCACGCTCCCCAAGTACACTCAATTGCACGCTGCTAAGTTCACTTCACTGTATGCTCTCAAGTATACACTCGAATGCACTCGATTGCACGCTCCCAGCCTGCTGGACTACACTGCCAAGTAAGCTCCCAAGTACACTCCCAAGTAAGCTCCCAAGTACACTCCCAAGTATGCTCAATTGCACCCTCCCAAGTATCCTCCCAAGTATGCTCCAAATTATGCTTCTAATTATACTCGATTGCACACTCCCAGCCCACTTGCCTGTATCTCCCAAGTACACTCCCAAGCCGTGCTGCTGAGTGCAGGCACTAGGCACCGGGTAGGGTGTAGTGGCAGGGTGTTGCGGGCATGGTATATTAGGCAGCGAAATCATGTCTGAGCTTTATCTTGGTGCACCCACCGTGATAGGATGTCATGATGTGTTATAGTCATGATGTTTAACAATTGCAGCCTTAGATTCTGCAGCAAAGGTAGACAATTGAATCTTGGGGAGAGTAAATCTCGAACACGGTTTTTCCAGTGGATTCTGTATTCCGATTCCCATTGATTTTGGACATAGGCATATGCACGCATTCCACCCGGTGTTGCTCATACTGTACGATGGTGATGGTGATGGTGATGGTGTCAGTGACAGTAATAGTCACGGTACCAGCCAGTGGTGGAAGACTTAGACAAGTAGGTTGGCTATGTCAACGTCAAAGCTCCCAGACTTAGAGCTTCCTATCGGCCAAAGCTTCCAGTGTTCCATTGGCCCAAAGCTTTCTGTGGAAAATGCTACTCCCTATGAAGCGCGCACTCTCAAGCAGGGTCTTGAGCTCGCAAGTAGGGTTCTCTCACCGAGAAACCGCATCTCCATGGCTGCGCATTTGTGCAAGGCCATTTTACCAGCAACGCAAGTTACAATTCCCCTTATTGCTTGTGATAAATTATGAGATAATAGATCTGTAATAAGAATCTAAAACATTCTCTGCCTCAGTTCTCTCTTTATATCCATCTCTTGGTGTTTGTTTGTAATCATAATGATATTCGGCCGCGAAGCGGCCAAGACATATATAATATTTATCCACCGCCCCCCCAGCATCCCAGTCGCTTCCTTAGGGTTTTCAGCCCCTTGGCAAAGTCGCGAAAGCAGCACCCTTTGCAACCTCCGGGCACTTTCCCGTCCCCCCCGCAGTAGGCTCTCTACCCGGCTCCCCTAACACCCTACCACTCCGGCCCTCACTGCCGGTTCCCCCGAAATGCAAAAAATTAAGTAGACACCCGTTCCTTAGTAACCTGCAACCCCACTTAGTCAAGTCCTATCGAAAATCCCTCGTTTGAGCCCTCCAGGGTATCATTTGAAGTTATCGCAGTGGAAAACCGCAACCACCAATGCTCCGGGGCGCGTCGCAAAGGCTGGATTCGAAAGTCTGGGACTGAAAACTCCCCTAGGTCATTCACGGCGTGTTGACCATCTTTGGGATGTAGAACTGGTGGGTGGGCAGACGGATTAGGTCGAGTCAGATCATGTCATAACTTATCATATAACTGGCGTAAAACATTCCGAAAGAAGGCAAGTTGCCCCAACAGGGGACTACCGTTCGGTGTCGATGCTGAGTGGTATCGATATTGTCGTTGACGAGGTACACTCACCCGAAGATGAGCGGACACGGATAAAGCCATAGTAAAACCCTGCTCTCCTCTAAAGAGGGGAAAGCTTGGCAAAACCAGGCGGAGAGGATGGTTGTCGGAGGTGTGTGTTCCATCTCTTGGTGTTGGTGACGGTTAAAAAATTTCTTCTGGTAGGTAGTTGCCTCGCGAAATGAGTTTTGTCGGTTTGTGCTTAAAGTACCGCCGTCACTACATCTGTGCTCCGTCCCGTGACAGTGGGCGAACTTCAGCCCCCCGTTCACGAATTGGCGCTAATTTGTGAATCAAAGAGATTTTTGCGAACTGATCAAAAATATCGCGAATCTTGTTTGCCAGTTTCCGAGTTTGCAACTGATTTCAGGGAGAAAGCTTAAGATAGTTGATTAAACCTCTCCACAGTGAGATAATGGCACTGTACTTAGATCTTGACCATGACTGGCGTCAAGTATACACATGCTTCACCATCTACCATCTTCCATCTCAAGGTTTCCCCGAAACCAGTTGTGTGACCGAAGGGGACAAGCTACGAATTGGCGGGCCAGAGCATACCATTCCACATGTGTATTGTGTTTCTTAGTGTTGAAAACTTTATGATCGAATATGAAAGTTCATCAGTTTGTCAATTGGTTCCAATTCGTGAATTGATCAAAAATATCGCAAACTGGAGGGTTCGCCCATAGGACGGAACATATGTACTTCATACTTAGCAATTGGTACTTGGACGGGAACCGGACTCTAGGACTCTAGGACATTTATATTCCTCTATCCAAACAAATTTTAACAATTCATCATTGAAATAAAGATAAAACATGCAACATTCTCAAATTCACCACCACCACCGCCACCACCACCGCCACCGCCACCACCGCCACCACTATCACCTCCATTGCCACCATCTCCACCACCACCACTCCAACTGTTAACCCACCAACAGCCACGACTGCCGCGAAACGTTCCCCGGTGAACTTCATTGAACCACGACAACAATAGATTCTCTGATATACGTCAGCTTTCAATCATTGCTTATCAGTGGGAAATTTCGAAATATACTGACACCATTTACAAAGCTTATGCTAGTTAGGGTGACTCAGCTGAGGAGTTTGACAACCGCGTCGTGGCCGATCTCAGTCGCAATATTCAGCGCGGTTCTTCCGTCCGTGTCTCGAGCTTCCTTATCAGCCCCGTGTTCGAGCAGCAGCTGCACGATCGCACCGTGGCCGAATCTAGCTGCAACACGCAGTGCCGTTTTTCCACTGTTGTCCTGAGCGTCCTTGTTGGCCTCGTGCTCGAGCAGAAGCCGCACGACCGCCTCGTGGCCGAACCGCGTAGCGACGTGAAGCGCCGTCCTCCCACTGTTGTTCCGAGCGTCCTTGTTGGCCTTATGCTCGACCAGCAGTCGGGCAACTGGCTCATGGCCGCCTTTAGCGGCTAGATGAAGTGCTGTCCGTCCATCTCGGGCTTTCGCATTGGTCTCGACTTTGTTCTGCGTAAATAACCTAACGGTGTCTGTTGCTCCTGTAGTCGCCGCTAGGTGCAAGACGGTCCTTCCATAGTCATCCCGTGCTTCTAGATATGCCCCATTTTCTAACAAGGTCTTGATTACCTCACTGCATCCGTTGTGTGCAGCCCAATGAAGTGGCGTCTTCCGATAATTATCTTGGATTTCGATGGTTGCTCCTGCCTGAAGCAACATACTTGTCACCTTTGCATAACCTTTCTTTGCTGCGCAGTGAAGTGGTGCCATTCCGTCTCTTCCACGCATGTCGATGTCCGCGCCACCCTCTAAAAGAGTCCAAATGACCGCTCGTAGTCTCTTTTCCGTGGTAGCAGTATCAATAACGTAATGCAAAGGGGTCCATTCAGCCAAGTCTGTAGCTTTCGGATCAGCACCGACGTTTAATAGCTTCCGTATGACAATATTATTTCCGCCTTCTCGTGCTGCAGCATAATGAAACGGGTCCAGTCAAGGACGTCTCTTGCGTTGGAATTTTCGGAGTCGAGGTCCTCCCCGTTCCAGGGGTGGATACTGGTAATGGTTGAGAAAACTGTAGGGTGTTGGAAAACGGCGTGAACGTTACCAGAGCTGTCATCTTCAGATGCTGCGTCGGGTGCTAGATCATTCCATATATCCGGGTCTAGTCGGTTTTGCATCTTGTACAACTTCGCAAAGTTGTATATCAGATCACGAAGAGAATTTAGCTTCAGCTGAGAATTTAGCTCTTGTAAAATCTCATCCTTCAGACGCTGCAGCACTTCAACGTTCCCTCGGCGCTGCTGTTCCTCTCGCACTCTTAAAGACTCGCAAACAGACAGGAAAACATGTATCAAGACTGCTGTAGCCTTATGCAATCCTTCAAGTGGTGTTGCTTCGAATGTTCTACAAATTCTGAAAAGCTTCACATATACCGGTACAACCTTCTCCCATTGCCCGAGAACTTCGTTATCTCTCATCCGTAGCCGCACGAAGTCGACCATAGCTTCGATAGGGAGCCGTTTGGTGCAGCTGAAAGGTGGGATGATGCATAAATACGCTTCTTGCAGACTTCCTAATCCACTCCGCTGTATAGCATTGGCTGTCTTCCGAAGCACCTTGTTCTCAAGCCTCAACGATAGCAGCGTCTCCGGGTTCTCTGATCTAAATACATCAGGGTTGCTAATTGTGGTGTTTCCTTTGAGATCGATACGCATAGTTGACCTACTGTCTGTTGCAACAGCCCACATAAAAGCTGTAAACATGTGTTGGGCCAGTAATATCTCCAGGGGCCCTTCTGCGTTTACAACCAGAACGCGAGGTTGCTGATCTAGTGAGCTACCGTCAGAATAATACTAAACGGCTATGGAAAACTGTCAGGCCACACCGTTGGAAGACTCACCGGAGACTTGCATTTGGGAATCCGAGCCCAAGGATCCTATTGGACCTGAAAACTCCCCTGGTGCTCCTCGAACATCTCGGGCACTATTATCACAATTATCTGGAAGTACTCCATCGCCAACCCACCAGCCTATATCACCCCGAAGACCTTCGGTATTCGGCCCCAAGACTCGGGAGATCTGTCGCCTGAGTTCCACATCTCGTTGTAGCCAGTCGCCCCCCTTGAATGTATTCGAAGTCTCGTTGCCCATGCTCTTGCCTTCCATCTTACGAATATGAAATAACCACAGAGACAAGGCTGCTTCTATCTCTGTGGTATCAGCTTTCCACTTGCCTTCAATACATTCGATCTTGAATTTGATGTATTCGGGTGCGTGATTGCCAATCCGAACATTCAGAAGCCAATAGAAGACCGATTTCCCAATGCTAATATCGAAGAGCGTATTCATTGCTACATCGATTGACCTGGCCACTGCAATCGAAGGTTCGGATGTCTTGCCTCTCCATCCTGTCAGCATCCCCAACCTTCGCCTTACTTTGATCATAAGTTGCGCTTTCCCCATATATGGTCTTGAATTTTCTGCTCCATTGGATTCAAGATTGTGATCGTGGGTAAGTATCGTCCAGCTTTGTCGTTCAACCTTTGGAGTGTTACTAGACTCGTCCCCGGCAAAATTCGGGACGTTTAGGGTATCTGCTGCGCTTTGCTGTTGCGCGTCCAATGCGCTCAAATTGGTCTTAATTTTGTTCGAGGAATTATGTTGAATCCCCATATGATAGTCTAATCTCAAACACTCTTCTCTACATCTAAGTGCTTTTTCATTCCTTGGCCAAAAGTCGCTACCATTGGTGGCAATCCTCAACGCCAGCCAGTCCATCTCATGCTGATCGAATACCTTTTTAGGAATTGGCGCAACAATAAGTCCGCGCCGAACTATTGCTCGCAAGATTGTCATCAGAGCTATACAGACGAGTTGCAAAATCGATGCAGACCAATTCATAGTGCGCAGGCCTTGAAATTGGAGGACGAATCCCAACAATCCAAGCACTACACCCACGAACGCAAATTTTTCAGAAGGAGTTGGGGCGATTCTATTTGGACTCGATAATATCCCCGTTGTACGCGATAAAATTCGCCTCCCAGGATATTCTACCGAGGTGCTGGTGATGTTGTTTGAATCTCTGTTTGAATCCTCCTTTGAGGATGCCGGGGTACAGCCGCGTTGAATAGGCATCCTACGATTGTCTACCGCAATCTTGGCAACTTCATCTGACTCGTCGTCCGGATCCTTTCTGTCGGAAGTCAGAATGCCCTTCCGTGGGTCCAAATGGCTTCTCCCAAAGATAACGAAGGAATCAAAGGTTTGGTCGCTAACGACATGGTTTTTTTTGCAACCATAGAATGCGAGCATTAAGTTTCTTTCTCTGGTTTTCTCCTGGGCCTTTCACTGGGCCTTTCACTGGGTTCTTCTCCGGGTAATTTTCCCCTGGTACAAATATAGTTTCGACAGTACTCAGCCCCACAACAGCTGAACATATTATCATGCCAGCTGTAAGGATGATAGTCCCTGTGGCCATTATTGGGAATGCATATGGTTTTACAGGCTGGTCATCCTTCAGAAATTTCGATTTGAGGTGCGAGTGGTAGACTGAGAATCCAGAAAAAAGTAACATTCCTCCTTGAAGTAATATACCACAGATTGCAGTCAAGCAGAGATCGAGTGTTTTGCTGCCGCCATGAAGATTTAACGATATGTTTGGGGCCGATTTCGGTTGTGGTTGTTGATGCTCCTCATCCGTTAAACATAGCGAGCACACTTGTTTTTCTTCATCTTGGCGCTGTTTTCCGTCACCGAATACGAGTGGTCCTTTCGTCCAAGGAAATAATTTTCGAAACCACGATGCTAGCGGATCTTTGCGTACTGCCAGTTTGACCTTCTCGTCAGCGAACAAAGCTAATAATGCATAGGTACACATCTCTTGATTTTTCGATGTACCTACCTTTGGCAACAAGATAACGGTCCTCCACTGCGCTTTCCACAGTATACAACCCGAAAGTCTCTTTCTTGCCATCCCTGTCGTCCAATTCTTCGAGATAGATAATCTGTTGCACCTCGGGCTTTCCCATAGTCCTGACGACCCCTTGGCCGTTCCATAGCTCGCAGACCTCGTTCGAAGTAGAGGACATTAACTCCTCCTCCACTGTGGCACGGTTCTCCCTCGCCCTTCCAATTACCGCCCTCAACCATGGCGGGCCACTAACGCGAATAGCGGCGACAATAACGGTAAGGATACCTAATGGCGCCATAGCGAAGATGATGTAGTCGAGCCAGCCCACTGTTCAGCATCCATTAGAAAAGGTTGTAGTAATACAACAGCATGGGAGCTCAAACACGAGTCGCTTAGGAATTGTGTCGCGAATTGTTCGCCGAAAAGTGCCAGCAGCCTAGACGAATACAGTTAGCCAGGAGATATGTGCACCAAATGGCTCTGGGATGCATACGGCGATAGATCAGTGAATAGGTTATTGGAAAAATCATCACCGGGATCAGCGGCTATTACAGCCGGGATCATCCGAGCAACAGTCCATGCATTCATGATGGGTGACATTGTGGATATCGGCAACAAATTTCGATCGCATGTGATAACTATCTCTAATCGAGCGTCGACATATACATATATATATGCAAGCTGGTCTTTGAGCCTTAGATGGTGGGAGAAGATAAGTTGGAGGAGAGGTGGTAGGGTGAGTAAAATTCATGACGAAGCTTTATGACGGAATATTCCGATTTTGGAACAAAATCTGAGTCGATAAATGACGTTTATTTGTCGTCGCGATCGTCATTGACCGATCAAATCAGACCACCAAAACATTTTCCAAGGCACTGGGTGGCGATCATTAAATTTCTAGAAAGGTATTTGGTTCAATGATCGACTCAACCTTTACAAGATGACTGCTTGATCAACCGCTTTTATTCGCTATTTGTAGTTAGCAACTTGAAGATGGTGCCAAACGCCTTATTATTGGTTCAAGAATGAGAAGGTATCCAACCTATCATACGAGGGCTACTTGAGGCTCGTGCCGTCCCGACATCTATGTTCTAGAATAGAGACCTGTACATATGCATATCTGCAAAGCCGAAGTCGTAAACTGGTAATATGGATGGGGTCCCTCTGTAGTTCGCCTTACGGTACAAGATTTGTATGCGAAATGTATAAGTTATATAGCCGCCTTAGTTAAAAATATACAGTACTGTGTATATATTTATACACTGGATAAATTTTATACACCCTAATCAAAAAGCGTATAAATACACAGAGAAGTGGTGTATAAAGCAGAGTGCAGTGTATAAAGTAGAAGGTATGAATAAAATTGGGTGTATAAAGTGGTAGGTGTATAAAATGGAGGGCGTATAAAGTAGCGGGTGTATAAGATACAAAAAAAACTCGAATTTTCACTAAGTCCTTTTTTGTATGGGAAAATATACAGCAGTTACAGATATGTACACTCTAGTGGGCTATATTGACAGAATGAAATGAATGGTACAGTGGTATGATGCTCATGGTATGGAGTTCATTTCCAGGTATATTTTTTTATTTTGAGTAACAAATCATATACAATATGGGCATGTATATTTTGTACATGCTAAGATGCATATTCTATACACAACTGCACTTATACTTTATACAATGATTTTGGGTAACTTACAAGCTATTTTTTGGATAACTTTATACAAAAAATTCGGATATTTTTACACATTTTCAATGTATAACTCTCTCTTGTCAGATACATGCAAGGCTTATACAAATTCATTGTTATAAATTTAAACACTTTTTGACTTATAAAGGTATCCAACCACGGGTTATAAATTTATACACGTATCTTGTACCCTAGGGGTTTGTACATACTAGATTTTAACAACACGCCTCGAAGTTTTGAGCCGCATGGCAATCCAGCAGAGCCGCAAAATAGACGCATAGAACGAGCGTATTTATTCTCACATGCCAGATTTCTAGCCTCTCGCTCGGCCGCAAAATTTATTTTCGAAGTCTGTGTACGAGCTAAGCGTATTTAATCGCCTACGCACCCCCTCACCTCAAAAAAAGGGATCCATCTAAATTATATGATATTGGGAACGACTCTAAGAAATTAGACATACCTAGGCTAAATGCCTAACGTGACGCACTCAGAAAGCCTAGCCTCCATGTCAAAGATCATGAAATCTATTTATGGTGGCTTAATGCACCCTCTATTAGATTGTGGGATCTTTTTATAGGGAATGTGGTGTGGAAATCAGATAGTAAATCCGATAGTTAAAGCTATAGCTATCAGACGGCGATTTAATGTCAATTCATGCCTGAAAACCCCGCAGATCCAAGCAGAGAAAACGCCTACAATCAGCGTAACAGAGTAGTATCGCTAGTGTGGCTGAAGACTATTCAGGTGCTTCATCTTGTATATCGCGGTTCCCTCTCTGATAGTTTTTTCCCTCTAGTTATTGGGCGAATACAATCTACTTGTTGTAAAAACATCGTCTTGCGAACCATTTTGTCATGTCTCATTATCACCATACCTGATTTCTTGTATCCACAACCTCACTTGCAGCACATTAACATTGATACTTCTACATGAGTAGACGGTGGAAAGAAAGCATCTGCTACACAGTTAGGAGTATCCCTTACACGCTTAATTTTGTAGACTGGTCACAATAGTCAGCTTGGGAGTAGTGGGAAATACGAATTAATGGGTGGCCGAGCTTCTGATCGGCGAATGGCACGTCATATGTGAGTGATCATCTCGGCTTACATCACTCGCAAATCAGGTATAATAATATTGACTACCCGACTATTGTGACTAATCTACAAACTCGAGCGTGTAGGGGACACTGTATTCTATTTACAAGACGTATTTCTGACAAAGACATCTACACCTAAAAACCCTGCGTATTCCGCAGACGGAAGAACGTCACACTAGTTAAGTCTTAACCCGCCCACCTCAGTGGCGGTGGTAATAGCTTAATTAAGCAGCTTAACAACTTCCGCATACCCATTCAGCTCCGCAAACATACGCGGTGTGTACCCCCTCTCATCCTCCGCCTCCTTCTCCGCCCCTCCCTCCAGCAGCCCCTTCACAACCCCCACATGCCTATTCACCGCCGCACAATGTAACGGCGCCCACCCATCCTCATCTCTCGCATTCACTTCCGCACCTTGCTCTAGCAGCAACCCAGCAAACTTCTCATGTTCTCTATCCGTCGCTAAATGTAGCGGCGTACTCCCATCACTATCTCTCGCTTCCACTTCCGCCACCAGCAACTCCCCTACCTCCATATGACCGTCCATCGCCGCACAATGCAGTCCCGTCCACCCATCATTTTCTCTCGCATCTCGGTCGGCGCCGAATGAGTGCAGTAATCGCACGACACCGGCATACCCGCTATTAGCCGCGCAGTGTAGCGCAGTCCACCCGTCGTCATCCCGGGAGTCAATATCAACTCCGTGCTGCAGCAGTGTCTCAATAACTCTTGAGTGGCTGCTCACTGCTGCCTGGTGCAGTGGGGTACACCTGGTGTAGTCTCGCGTGCCTTTGGCGGCAAAGTATGAGTCGAGTAGTAGATGGATGATGGTTAAATGGCCAAAGCGGGAGGCGTAGTGGAGCGGGGTCCACCCGTTGCCGTCGCGGGGGTCTACGTTGTAACTGAGCAAGGAGAGGAGGTGGTGGAGGACCGAAGAGTGGTTGCCGCGCGCGGCTAGATGTAGGGCTGTTCGGCTGTCCGCGGATGAGCCGTCCGCGAGCCATAACTGATCGTTCAGCAGGAAGTTAGTAATTTCTATCGGATTTGACTTGGGGGTTTTGCTGGTGTGAGTGCTGCTGGTAGCCCTGAGAAAGCGCGCAAAAGCATCGGTAATTGCATTCATAGAGTACGGCGGATTCGACATTTGGAGACCGCTGGAAATATCGGGGGCGTTGTCAGCATCTATGGTGGTATCTGTGGCGGCGATGAAGTTGCGGATAATGTCGAAGCACTCTACTAATGCACTTGTACGATCCTCCTCGTCCTGCTGTTGCGATTTGGAAAAGTAGAGAATAGTAGTGTCCAGAAGGTGCTATGCATTAGGTATCATGACAATTTTAAAGAATGGATCACGCAACACTTCATGTTCTCCTAATAATATGTGGCGCGCGATTGTGGTGATGTCGTCGCGTGGACGGGAGCGAAGGAGAAGGATTAGTGGGTTCAGGGCGGAGAGCCATTCGGAGAGGAGGTACGAATATACTAGGTTAGACGGGAAAAGGATTGTTGATGAAGTTGTTGCAGTGTCCATCGGAAAGTGTTATTAGGGATATCGGCAATTCCCGAGAATTGAAGTTGGAATTTGCCGTGCGAAAATACTTCGCATGTAGTCACATTGACTCACTCAGCCCAAATATAACGGGTGTGGGGGACCCACAAGGTGATAGGTACGGTACACTCATGAAATTGTCGATTGAATCTATGAATAAAATTTAAAACTTTGTCCGTTAGGTGAAGTCAAGTAGTGATCTGAGCTTCTCACCAAAAAACACTCGGCATCTATTGGGGGGCTCAGCTAGGGTCGGAGCTGTTGAACTTACAGAAAATAGTCTGGAGTACGGAGTACCTTTATCAACACTTGAACGCTGCCTAGCGACAGATTTCAGCCCCTGCCCCTCATTCAGGCGGGGTACGTTTAGCGCAACTACAATGGTGGGGTGTTTTTAGCCTGTTAACATCCCAGTCACTTGTCAGAGTAGTGGCACGTCTACGCCACACAATAAAGTGGGCCTTTGCCAACCGAATGGGTTTTTGCGCTACATTCTGCGATTTTCCTACACTTCGCCAATACAAGTTTTATGTAGTAATTACCATGGTAATTACTACTAGCTAGGCACTGTACTAATACATGCAAGTAACATCCATGGCCAATCAGCGAGGTAGCTCAGGTCGAAGGCTTACTGCAAAGTATATTACATAGTACACAGAGATAAATAGAACGAATAGTATCAGAGGCGGAAGGGACTTAATTAGGGAAATGAAGTTTCGATTCCGGTTAATGGTGTCTGAACTAGTCGAGACTACGCCCACGCCACTGATGGGCTCGGGATTCGCAGCATTTGACTGAAGGATGCTTTGGAACTTAAGCTTAAGCTTAGGAAGGTAAACGACACCACAAGAGGTGGGAGAACCAAGGCGCTAGCTTGCAACCGGGACGGCAATAATTTTCGGAATGCTCCGATGTGATGTTCTGCCGATCGGCCGAGACTCCCGGAATGAACTAGAGCATCCTGTGAATGAGCATTGCCCAAAATATTCTATTTTCCAGACTAGCGGCGAATTTTAATTAGAAAGAGGAAATTTGCACCTTTCGTTCATTGATACTCGTTACAGTGATTAACCCCGCCAAATTACTAGGTCTAGTATCGATCTTGTGATTGACAGTACCTAGTCGTAGGATTCGCGAGAAAAGAGATGGAACCCCTAATCTAATCGGTCTAATCTTATCTATCTCATCTCGCCTAATCACCACTATCTTAATCCCCACACCTGAACATCCTGCGGATTACTCTAGGATGGCACAAGAAGGTTTAAATTATATTTGTTGCTTGAAGGGGAGACACGCGGCCACTCCTGAACATTATTTGTCTTGGTCGTAACACGGCCAGAGCTTGTGTTGGATCCTGAGGAGATATTGCATGAGACCGGCCTGAGTGAGCCTTTGGATTGCATTGTGCTTCTACTCACTGCATGTCGTACAATCAGCCACTGCAATCAATTCTTCGATATCCCACTCAATGATCGATTATCGGCTCCTCCTGCAGTTAAAACCACTTGAACTGAGACATAACAGCAAATACGACTGGACAGGCTCTCCTCTTTATCGTAAAGCAAAACGGGTCTGGTTTCCATAACCTGGGGTTGCAACGAATGATCGTGTTGAAAAACAATTAAGACATGTTTGGCTATTATTCAAACACACCACAACGTCTACAAAGAAGCAAAAACAATGACTTCTGCCTCGGAGTTAATAAAGGCATCTGATCAAGGGGTTGTAGTATAAGTCAACTACCCAACTTGCACTGAGCCTGCCAAAACTAACCGAACGAGCTTTGCTTAATATGTTAGGGAAGTACGGCCGTATCGCACAGAGTGTCACTGAAATCGATGATGGCAAGGCCGAACCGAGCGACACTTCATCGGTTCCCAGCCGCGTTCGCCGTGCCCCGAAACTATCGACAAAGTCGGAATACGGCATCGATCACGATGATCTTGTGCATATACGACAGTTTTTTCCCTTTTGCATGGACATTGTGGGCGAAGTTGTCGAAATTGCGACAAATCGGACTCAACACGGCAAGAAGAATATCGCCAAAAGCACTAAGCACACCATTGCGGAACTTCAAAACCCAGAATATTTGCGAAAGAAGCTCCTCTCAAAGTCCAGCAGTTCGAAGCTCGGCAGTCCAAACTTCGAAATACCGAAGCTCGACAATCTGACACAAGACAGCCCTACATGCGACCGGTCAAGGCTCGATAAGACCTACCGGTGGTTCCATCTGCCCGCTAATGATATGCATTGGTTCGAGGTTGGTACTTTCGAAGACGATAATCGTTGGCGTTTGCAGAATTAATATACTGAATAAAGTTACATATCAGAATACCGTTAAATCAGTGTACGAAGCGAGCCATAGCGGCCAACCAGCACCAGAGATTCTCGGCCCCCGCCGATGGGCCGACCGCCGGAGAGGACAACTCAACCATGCGATTCCAAACCGTTTCCGACCTCACATGGAGTCCTATTGTGGTATACTCAATAAAGGGGCTTTGACAGAGGAGCCGCAGCTGGCCATTTACGCAAGTTTAAGTCCCCGGTTCGGATATACTAGCTAACATGTTGGAATAGATGCCATACCTTCACTGGAATATACCTTACAACCAGAAGTACTTCCGAGAAGCTTTCGTACTGCTGGCGGACCTATACAAGAGTACCAGTAGGGATAGTCGATGCACGAAGCTCTTCAACTGTTACACAAATGATAGATGTCGCAGTGTGTATCCATTCGACGATGAACTGCCATACCATCCGACCAGAACCCTCGACCAGTACTTCTGCCACAATCTGAACACGGATGTGCGTGATGCGACGCAGACATGTGTTAACGAAGATGAAAAGCTCCTGGTTATCGACCAACTATGGATAATGGTTCCCGATAATGGTAAGTTGAACGCTTAACTCAATTCCTTCGATATTATTCGGTAGTTGACGTAATAAGATAGACTCTATTGTCACTGCATTTCCATCAAGGCCAGTCGCCACTAATGATGACACTGACGATACTCGCTCGTTCAATGAGAACTATGACGTCGAGTGTCCGAATTTGGGGTTCATGGACTTGCATAAACATCAACATACCGCCGACTGTCCATGTGGCTTTGCAGACCTCCGGAATGCAGTACACCGGGATTTCAAACTTTCGGAAAAGCTAGGTTCTGCTTACGAAACCCCCCGGATACTCGCTGCATTGACAATGCATCATGCTGTTTGTGAACTACTGGGTTCAAAGTCCCGAAACCAGGTAGTGGGTATGCATGTGGAGGCAACTTTTCGGAATCGAATTGCGGAAGCTGTGAGTCATTATCTGAAACCTGTGATGGCAGGGAATTAATGCATATCAGAAATTTGCTGCTGTCCGGCGTCTTGACACTCTAATTGATGATCCGAACTCAGCCGAAAACGTTCTCAATCTTGAAGAAGAGTTTCAACTGCTCCATGATGCCAGTGCAGTTGAAGAAGATGCAGGGATACTGAAGCGTTTACTCCGTGATCAAAGAATTGTTGTTGAGGCATTCAAAAGGAAAGCTAAAGAACTGGATAAATATGAGCACAAAAGGATAGATAAGATACTTACCGAGACCCTCCGCAGATTAGACAACTTCGACCAGAGCCTATGCCAGATACACTCAGATGCCGAGAGCCTGATCAAATTTGTTGTACCCGTTTTCGTTCTTCCACCGGTGGTGCTGACTAGAATAGATACAAGGGCTCTTGGACAGAAAACAGAAATGTGCCGCCGTAATTGAGGCCAAGGAAACGGCGGAGGTAGCAAAATTCTCAGCGAAACAAGGGCAGGCGACAATGGTGTTCACGGTCGTGACTGTTTTATTTGTAAGCTCGACCTCCACATGCACATATTTGCGGACTTTATCGGCCGTGGCGAGGTGCTAACGCTCAAAAGCTTCCAATAGGTTTCCTGTAGGTCGTTCACCCACCCCATTTGAACACTAATAACGTATCTCGAAGCACCTCACTCTTGGGAATGAACATCAAGGAGTGGAACGGGGGCGTTTCTATAACCACGTTTAAAATCTTTGCTGGTATATCCATTATAACATTTCCGCGTAATATGTGACACCGTTAACCATATATCAGGAGTCTCAGTGTTGGTGTCGGTGGTGGCGCTCGCTGTGGCATTGCGGGTTAATGCTTTAGATGATGCTCGGAGGGCATTAAAGAAGTTCGTGAGGGATATTTACAGGGGTCGACATGTTGGAGAATCGGACCTTGAAAGGGGGACCCGGAAGCAATGTGTGGAATAGGTTGCAGCAATCAGTTGTTGATATGATTATTATATGATATGATGCATTCGCTTTGTTGCGAAATATTTTGTACTGAGTAACGCAGATCAATAATGGTAACGATCTGAGTCACGGAAGGACGGAACAGCGTATGAAACCTTCGGCTATAGTCTGTACGATATAGGAATAGAAGTGGTCCATCCCGTTTGTCAAAATGCCTTACCTATACGAGACTAATGGTATCAAAAAAAGGGAATCAGGTTTTAAGAAAGCTGCTGAGACAAGCTAGGTGTGTTGACGGAGATATGGGCTTTCGCCCGAGATCATCGACCAGAATTATGTGACTGCTTCGCTGTTACGTGGCTTGCCGTTCTTAGTATAGCATTGTGGACTTCATGCCCTTGTTAGCTTTCTCCTTTTCTCTGTTTAGACTTTAGACCTCGGCAGACAGACTAGACAACAGACAGCTTTTCACGCCCACAGCAGAATATACGTGTCAACAAGGTGGGTGTTCCAGGCCACAAAGTGTTCTGATTGAGTTCTCGAGTCCAACTGATAGCTAGATTACTATCTGGCGTCATACAACTCCCGCGTGGTGTACAGATTTCCTGGGTCTTCCGATTCGGAATTTCTAAATATTCCCTAACTCCTGTGCCCACACAGGCGCTGGAATATAGAGTACCTATAGCGCAAAGGTTTGGTCTAAAGGGTTAAAACGATGTTCATCACCGATGGAGAGCCGGCTGCAATGACTTTCAATTCCCGTATCGCCAAACGAATCGTTCGATACGCAGATCCTCTGCTGCTGAAATTGTTGGAAAGCTGTTGAATGTGTGAGATATACACTAGTGATCGTGGTGCAAACATGGACATCTTATTGCTTTAGTGCCTCTGATTATCGCTATCTCTAACAGACGCTGGAAAGTAATTTCTCTGATTAAAATATCTAAATTTTAGTCTCCTGACTGCCGCAAGGTTGAACTTCTAATGTTAATAGTATTGCCTACCCCTCTCTAGGGTCTTGTCAATCATAAAATATTGTGCTTGGGGTCCTCGATGGTACTTACCATACATCGCATTTGATAGCTATTGAAGAGGTAACTAGTTGCGACAATCCCGCACTGGACAGAAGACAAGTGGCCATTACGCAACAGAATTTGCGGACTCAACATATGGTCATTAGAGCTAATGTATGTCGTCAATTCTTGAGAGATATCTCAATACCGGTTTAAATGATTGCAGTGGGCGTTGCTGTTGTGCCACAATTGTCGTGAATTGTAAAATGTTAGAAACCAGTTATTTTGGATCAGTTGTGAATGATGGGGCAGGAGTTTTCTAGGGATTAAAATCAATATCTGACGTTGACGCTAATATCGATGTTCTGTAACCTGTTTGCAGTGCCCATTCGTTGTAGCCGCCTATCCATGGACGGGCGTACCATCCATGGACAGGGCGGTTCCAGGAATAACCGCCATTCATGGACCCGTGAATGGGCCAAATAAAAATACGCAAATCAAAAAAATAGCTTCGTTTATAAAATAAATTCTACAGGATATTTCTTTTACAAGTCCATTGGCTTTGCTTTGCTTCGCTGTCATATATTTCTTTTACAAGTCAGTTAACTTCGCTTCACTTCTATATATCTCTTTTATTTTATAAGTCCATTTGCTTCACTTCGCTTCTATGTCTCGTTTTATAACTTAAAGTCAGTTGGCTTCACTTCGCTATTTTACTGACTTTATCTGTAATCATTTTACTCTGCTAACTTTACTAGCAATTAAATTGCTGGCTCTCAATAGTCCTCTTAGTCGCACAAATTTAATTTGCATTACTTATTTTTACTTGTCTCATTCATGGGTCCATGAATGGTGGTACCATTCGTGGAACCGCCTTGTCCATAGATTGGGCGATTCTACGAATGGGTCAGAACACAACTATGGTACCACCACTGCCCAAGATAACAAGCGAGAAGCAGATAACCCATCGTCTCTGCCCCTAGCTGAGCTAATCTGGTATTACTAGTACTTAGCAGATGGTCTATATAGGAGATCGGAGTACGGTGCGTCTAGGACACGGATACGGGCATGGTACGTTAGCTAGGAGTTAGATAAGACCCCCAACCTAAGTCACCCCCAGTCTGACAAATAAAAGCTGACGTTTCACACCTACCTCGGATGATCGACAATGTTCTGTACAGGCTGAGCTTCAGCTGCATAATGAGGCGAATGATTTTACTCGTCAATGCAACCCTATTGCTAGCTAGTTGAATCGATGATTTTAGCTCTGTGGATAACACAGATTCTGATACATCATCGTAACTGCCAAGTTGTCTGAGGCGGCAGTGGTAAGAAGGTTGGTGCAACGAGAAGTGGAGATCATAAGATTTCGTTATCTTCAACCATGGATGCTAAGGCAATGACAAATTTTAGATTAACGTATTCTATGGGCAAGCGGTCGCTAGTAGTTGTTTTAATGTAGGTACATTCAGGCATAGTGGTAGTAACTCCCATCACACGTACGAAGTTCACCGTTTGATAACAATTCGCAACACCCACATGCATCTAAGGTCAGATGAAGATGGGTGTGGTGGTTAAGGTGTAATGTTCTATTCTTTATTCTGGCAGTTTTCAAGCTGCGGTTGTTCAGAACTTTCCATTACAACCCCACAGCGCTCGCTTCTCCGGAACACGTTAGTGTTTGAGATAAGCGAAACCTTATCTTGTGTTTATTCCGATATCACTTGTCAATAGTCTATCATACGGCTTTTTTTCGCTAGCGGGGCTAATTACACTTGTCAATGGAAGTGCGAAAATGAGTACAGTTGGGGACTCCTTTACCCGGAGTGTTTATTCAAGCAACTTCAAAAAATAATCACCACCCAACAACCATAGAATAAAATTAAAACAGCTCTGTAGAGCGGTAGATTGGATGCTTCCTAGTGATGTAACAGAGCCCAAATAATTTTCTGAGGTGTGGTTGAAGACTGATGTTGATGCAAAGTGAATCTACATTTGGTGGGAAGCAGTTGAAATGTCGCCGAGAATTACCTAATTAGGTACGGTATAGCAAGTCTTTATTACCTGAAACGGACAAGGCCGAGTGATCGTTCATGAACCGGCCCGCTTGGGAGGTGTTGATGGAAAATCCAATCCCACGGGCTACCTTTAACTTCCACAATTCTGGTCCAAATCAAATGGGAGTAGGCCCATTATGATGCCAATACACTAGAGAATCTCCCTGTCAATTGCAAAAATACCCACAGGTTTTTTTGCTTGAAATTAGGTTACTTGAGAAGTATATAAAGCCGGTAGAGCTGTTATTGAATGTCACAGCTACAAAACAGCTACCAGAGCAGATAGGACTATACCATGTAGTTCTCTTGTGCATTAGCATTGATTTCTGCGCTTACTGCTGCACTCTTTCTTAGAATTGCAAAAGTTAGATATGGGTTGTGGTTTTGTGTTTTTTTGAAATAGCTGCGCTGATGGAAATCTGTACCCACACCCCATGTCTAACTTTCTCAAATTATATCCAAACATTACAAGAATAGGCTTAAAAGATGCGCGGGAAGGAGTTCTATTAGAATGTCTTTCAATAAACTGCCTGCCGGGAATTTTACCACTTTGACTTATCAACAACTTGCCGGTGAGCCTTGTATACCCGCTCTTTGAATTCTCGTGAACCATACTCTGCTCCGGATGCATAGGCATTGATTATCCGAAGACAATGAAGGTAGTGTCGGTGTATTGTAGCAGAAGGAACAGAATTCAGAGCTTCTGGAACGGTTTCTCCAAGTCGTTCCAAGGTGTACTGACAGTTTTCTCGCGCGTACCACTTGCATCCACACCAGTATCGCTCAATAAAATTCAGCTCGCAATGGAACTTAGGATAGAAAATGACAAGCTGACCTCGGCACTCTAGTTCTTCTTGGAGACGTCCCTTCTGTTGTTGAAAATCAGGCTCTGCTGATAGCACAGTGCGTGCGCAACATCCACCTTCCGGCTTGCATCCAGTACGATTTGAGTCAACGGGGCACTCCAGGAGAAAATTAAAGCCGTCACTACGTCTCCCATTTTCCGGCCAGAGCTTTCTTTCTTTCAGTACTTGCATTATGCCCTTCTGTTTACCTCTCAAATGAGAAGGTATAGGAGCGGTATCTGGCCACACCATTGTCTGGGGTCGGCCCAGGCTATGAATGAAGGTTTCCCGTAAAAAAGGCTGCTTGCCACCGGGACCCAGATTCATTTTGGCTGCAAGGAGGGCATCACTCTTGTAGCAGCAATGATTTGATGCGTTGTCAAAGGCAAAGAGAGCCTGGCAACTGGGAAATGCCAGACGGAAGATTGGCAGGGCAATAGAAATTGCGTAATCCACCATCTTTTCACCAGTCCAGTAGTTGTCTTTGCCGTATTCCAGGTACATCATTGCATCTCGGACAGGGTTGCCATCTGATGTACACGGCCACTGGGGATGGAAAGATTCGTCAAGTAGCATATCATTTGTAATGTGCTGCGGGACTTGAAGCCGGCCACCCGGCGTCAAAAATCCCGAAACCATAATGCCTTTCCCCCGGCCTTTTTGTCGAATCGGTGGCGTGTTCTTCTTCATCCACAACCTACGTTTACCATCGTTGGCATTGAATGTAGACTCATCATGTGTGATGAAGACAATAGGAATCTCGCCAGGTGGAAGTTGCGGTAATTCCCAGGACCCATCGCCATGAAAAATCACAAATCGACGCTTGTATGTCTTCGAAAGTGGAATAAATGTACTCTGGCGGTATTCAACAACATCTTGCCTCTCTTGTCCGTCAATGTACACTCCCTTTTGTACTGTACTGTATGCAAACCCCATTTTTTTCATCCATTGTCTGGCAGTACGTGCACGAATGCGGTTTCCGCCTGGACCAAAGGAGTCACAAAGTACTTCCTCAACACGCTTCGAGTCCAGGTACTTTCCTATAGCCTTTCCAAGTCCGTAACCAGTAAGCTCAGCCTCTTTCGCACCTGAAAGCCACTCCCGCACAGCTAACTGTACACCTTCATCATTCAACCATGAACGCGATTTTGCGTAACAGCCCTTCCTCCCCTCCTCGATCATCCTACTCTGCAGCCAGGTTCGCTCCCAAGCCACAATTTTGCGTGCAAAATAGAGTCCTCGGCCATGACTTCTTGCAACACTCAATGCCATCTGCCCTCGCGTTTCTCCATCCTGCCGGGACAGCTGCATCTTCAAAAACCCAAGAACTGCCTGATGCCGGGCCAAGTTTTGCCCCACCAGTGCAACCTTTCTTATACCAGCTTGTAGCTTCTTCTCCAGCACTTTGATGGCATCAAGTTGCCGTTTCCTCAGGGCCTCAGCAGCTGAAAGGGTCGGTTGCGTAGATTCAAGCGGTGGCCGCAATGCTGAAAACCCCATGCCTGTAAGACCGCGTATCCCTTTCGCCGCAGCTGCCAACTCCCACTTTCTCTTAATGGAGCGTTGTTGTGATCGCTCACTCAGTTCTGGACCGCGCACATATTTAAGATGCTCGGTCTTTTCAAAGGCAGAGGGATCCTGCACTGCACTCATGATGTGCTCAAATAGATTGCCTGCTTCTGATCAGTTGTTGCTTAGCTGCAGTGTGGATTGTGATTACCATCCAACTCCGCATTATCCTCGCCTTCTGTCATTTCAAATTCCTCCTCAGTGTCCTCCCCTTCCGAGTCACTTGCTTCATCCCAGTGCACACCCGCTCTGGGGACCGGGGTTGTAGCAACTTCTGCTTCCTCATCCTCCACCTCATGCTCAGAAGGATAGACAACCGCTACTTCTTCCACTGCTATGGTGTTCTCTGCATACCGCATTTTTTTTGTCTGCCTGGCATGCCTGGCAGTCTTTAACTGTCTGAATTGCTTGCTTGTGCCGGGCATTGTTGTGTAGTTGAGTCGTTGTGGAGTTGTTGGTGTTCAAACGCGACGACCGTGACTGAGAGCAGGCACGCGAACGTGGTCACAAAAAATCACTCGGAATTACCTATATGGGCCTAGATCGAGCTCTGGAGAATGTCGCCACCTCACCGCTACAAGGAGTCCCCAACTATAGAGTTAGAACTCGGAAAGACTATCTCAACAATGCCCCTTATATCTAATCTCATCAATCTCCTTCCGTTATCTAATCGTATCCATCATCTAAACCTTTCATCTTGCTCATTTCTCCCTGTATGATCATTTCTAGGGATGGCATCACTCTCGTTAACTATTCTAAGTCGAATAATTTTCGGTATGGTTCTCCCTGGCTTCTAGAAGGTTCAAATTGGTTACTGGTAGAGGAAGTCAGGGAAGCGAGATTGCGTGTCGATAATTGACTACGGCAGGCAGCCTGATGCAACACCATAATCATATGTAAATGAGTTGCAGGTTTCGAACTTACCATCACGACTCAGTTCAGGGCAGCACCTAAAAAAATTTGGTAGATATATATATAGAGAGAAGGTAAATAGGGTATTATTGTGTTCTGAGGTTTCTCTAAAGCATAGTGATAGCTATAGTGGATAGTAGGCATTGAGAAAGTCCACTCCAGTGAGTCTATAATTCATCATCCAACTGCCATATGACCACGTTGGGATGATGATGGCATTTGACTTCATTGAGACAACCCTGCTACCACCTCTACACCTTTCAAAGAGACCTTATGCAAGGGTAGCGGGGGGGGAGCTCCGCCATCTAGCCGGCTCGCCCGGAGGCGGAGGGGGTTATTATGGTCCTGTCATACTCTAATTAGAGTGAATACAGTATGATTAAAACAAAAAAACAAGAGACCTTATGACATGCTTATCTTTCTTTTAACTACCCTCTTAATCATTCTACCAATTTTTTTTCACAGCTGTGGTGAATATTTTTTTGTGTTACTGAGCTGAGTAGGTTGAAAGCCGAAACCGAGTATGATGCAACATTTGGTAACATCACATCTGTTATGACGAGATTAGGTGAACCGATTAGATCAATCAGACTGGGTTAAGATAAGCATCGGAATCATGGCGTATGAATTGCACAAGGACTCGCGGCTGCACAACTACTCTGACTTAAGTATACTTCCGACCACTGTTGTGCTTCGCAGTCGTCACAGCAATAAATCACGAATGACGCTTGGAAAGCGGTTTTGCGTGAAATTCATTGGTTATCGCCTGCTACTATCTTGTTAGATTTTATAGTTGTAGGGAAATTAGAGAGCCCTTAGGATCGTGTTGGGACTGTTTGGGTGCAAACACCTAGCGATCACAGGTTTAATGGAGGTTAGAGGTAGATATTAGGTATCATGGTCGGTCTTGGTTTCACACATGATAAGCCAACGTTTCCCAGAGCTGCTGTACCGGTAGTCGTCATCCACCACAAAGCATACAGAACCTTAGTACCTTGCGTGCGCACTGAGTGGCGGAGAAGCATCCCATCGTTCAGGAGGAATCAGAGACCTTCCGTGTAGTTACATAGTCGCACCTTCAGGACTGCGATCATTGGATGTCGTAATGGAACGGATCAACACTTTTCTCACGAGTGATACTTATGGTTCATTCACAAATGCCTCACGCTCCATCCCACCGAGATTTAATCCTTACATGGCGCAACGACAAAACCCATCCAAACCGCACAAAACAATAATGAAGATTGACCCCAGTATTGCATATACAGGTCTCAGCCGGAGATGACTGTTGACTCTGGTACGAGCTGATGGCATTCAGCCGTACTTGTACTTTCATATATATACTGGCCTTGTGACCCTCTGAGATAGAATACAATCAAGCTTCTCTATCATCACTATTTCAACGGGTTATGAGCTCGGTGCCTGCTACAATCTTTACTACAAATACTCTATTTATATCTTACAATTAAGAGTCTCAAAACCCTAACCCACTTACAACCATCCCTGCTCATCAGCTGCAACACCCTCACCATCTATTACCCTCCATCGTCACCTTCCTAATCTCCTCCACTATTAACATGTCAAACGAAACATTTAAGGCTAGTTACGGCAATGTGCCGAGGCTGAATGATGACAACAACTCCTTCCGGAAACAAAACAGTCGCTGAGTCTTCATTGCCAAGAAAGCCTACTGATTTGTCAGCAGTGTCAAACTCCTCCCATCTGGTAATCGTGTTGCCCTACGCGGCCTGCAGGACGAGTGGCATGACTGAGCCAATATGGTGATATCATTGGTACACATTTGATGCTGCGATGAACTCCTTGCACTCATTGAAGCAATCAATGATTGCATGGAGACGTAGGAAGCACTCCGAGACCGACTTGGCAATGCTTCAACACAACCTGGTCACACCCAAGTCCTGCGGAAGTTCGGCGCCTTTCAACTATTGCCAGATGAAACGGTGTCCCAGTATATAACCAAACTCATTACCTTCCGCAGGAAGATGATTGGCACCACCGGAAATATCGCCAATGATACCATGAAGACAAACATCTGCACTACCTTATCAAATTCATATGAAATGACTATTCAAATCCTTGAACAGGGGATTCCTGCTGCCACAGCCCAGCAGCATATGGATGTGATTCGCAACTATACTGAATGAATGACACTAACCAAAGACATCGAATATGCAGCTACTGGAGCGGCTGTTTACTTCCGTGGCTGAAACCGTGCCCATGGCCATGCTCATGGTGGACAAAGAGGCAGATGAGGAAACGGACGCTAGAGGGGCAAATGCACATCCTGCAAATAGAAAATTATACCACCGAAGTGTGCGGATCGAGAAACCCCGCTGAAAGCAATACCAACATCTCTGGAACAACAATTGGACATGCTACCACTGCAGTCTCCCAGGACACTTTAAGGCCAACTGCATCCACTTCACATATGCCCGGAATCAATCCAACAAAGTCAACAAATCCACAGCATCTGCACTGCATTCTGCAGCAGGAGATAGGGACTTGATCTGACTTGCCGACGACGTAAGCGCACCCATCGCAGCCTGCGCTCTAGCTGCATGTGTCATTGATTCTGAGCATCTCACTATATGTGTAATGACTGCACAAGATTCAATTCAGTGAAGAAATATTGTCAGCCAATAGTCATTGAACTCAGAGATAATAACAATGTTACGGTGAGAATAAGGCCATATATCTGAATGTGGCCGCGTATGAGAGTATATGGGAAGATACGGTTGCAATGGTGGATGTGGTAATATAATAGAGGAGTTGATAGGTAAGATCATCGCAGGTGATTTCAGAGAGATCGCACATCGTCTATATTTGGTTGCGGTTAACCGGCCCTGGACACGCCTAATGCCATTGGCGAGAACCTGATCCTGAATGCCATTAGAGTAAGCCACCATGGACCCGTGACCATGTCACAGGAATATGAAGTCAATGCTTTATTCCCCCCTATGTTCTGGCTCCCCTTCACTCCATCAATCAATTGGACACAGCCGGATAGACATCCACATTTGAATGCGGCATTTGCTGTATATCATCTCCATCCATTACAATTACTGGCATTCAGGTCAACGATCTCTCTATTATATCTCCAGCAACTGTACTCACATCACCAAGTATGTCTGCAAAGTACACCTCAAACAGGAGAACAAGGAAGAGTGAAAGACTATTATCAAGCACACATACCACTATACCACCAATTGCGCACTCACTCAAGACTACAACAAGCTCACATCACACTGCCTCTCCCAGTACAGCCAGCACCATACCTGAATGTCCACTTACCATCAACTTTCAAAAGCCAACTCAGAGGCCACTCACAATCTCAGAATCACGACTATGGCATCAAGCCCTAGCACACATCTGTCCTGCTGCCCTACAATCTCTCATTGATGGATATACAAATGACCACTCAATGTGCACCCCATGCATAGAGGCCAAGCACACACAGAAGATGATCAAAGTCAAGACCAAGTACACTATAAAGCCATTTGAACTCATACATTTGGACGTGTGTGGTACATTCCCCACTCCTACTTCCCCTGGCCAATTCTACTATATTCTATTCATCCATGACTACACACGATATACCTCGATTTCAGAGCTCCCAGATTAGAAGTCAATAACATGCACCTCAGCCTACTAATCATTTCAGGCCCGAGTTGACTCAATGTGATATGAAGCAAAACCAATTCGGTGCAATAATGGCTGTGTAGAATACAGCAAAAAGACCTTCCTGATGGTGCTCCCTGCTTGTGGTACAATATACGAACCATGCCCTCCCTACACTCACCACACAACTGGGGTTGACAAACACAGGATCTTGACTATCACTGAGAAAGTACGATCTATGATGATTAACTCCCAGCCGCCACTAGTGTTTTGGGGAGAAGTATTCAATACTGCAGTCTACCTCCACCAGCAAACTCCAACCGATGGCCTAAGAAAAAGTGATGGACATGACAGCTATCAAGCATCATATTCAACTCCATATCAGATTCTGCAAGCATTTGGCAAGCCTTTTCAACACAATGACGTCAATGAAATCACTTACAAAAGTCCGCTCCACTACGTTTGGTGATTCAGCTGCAATACCATCCGATTTATCCCCGAGCCACAATAGTATGGAAAATTTGAACACAGATGCAAGCCATGTCTGTTGGTCGGTTACATGCACAATTCGATTACGCTTTGGATGATATGAGACAAGCATTCCATGTACTAAGAGCACAGTTGCATATCAATTTCGACAAGGATAGGAATGCGTATGTTTCATGCGTACACGGAAACAACACACACCCAGTTGGGCTACCAGAAGAGACGGAATATGTCAAGGAAATTGAAATGGGTGGAGTTGGACATCTCCATGACAACGCAGGAACCTGTTGAATAGGTGAAGGCCACGCAAGTGGTGATCATAACAGTACTGAAGATGATACGGACCACAATCTGCCCGATACAGACAACAGTTGAAATCTCCCTGCAAGTCCAGGTGTGAGATCTCATCCTCGTGATGAGGAGGATGCACCACTGGTATCCAGAGAAACCAGCATCCACAATCAACATCCCCACCGCGAAAGTGAAAACACCCATTGAGCGTCAGCCATTACCAAGCAGACATGCCAACCACCACCACCAGTCCGCACAAATCGTATTACAAGACGTCAAATAAAGATCTCCGCACATGCACTAAACAGAATGGCAAAGGCACTCGCATCATTATCCATCAACAGCGATTGATTCACATGCATGGATCCCTTGGACAGCCCATAACAAGACCACTTGAAAGGGGCCTTGGAAGAAAAGTACACATCAATTCTGCGCAACAACACATTCACGACTATCAACTGCTGGGGAGCAAGGCAATTGCGAGGCAAGCTAATTCGCTCCAAAAGGGTTTAGAAGATAAAACACAATCCTGACGGCACCACACCATACAATGTCTGCCTAGTAATTAACGGCTACAAAGAAATGGATTTCGGTGATATGTATGCCACTGTCAGAAATCTCAACACTTTTCGGTATCTCATCTCTCTGGTCAGAAAGAAAGGCAGCAACATCGAACATTTGGCTGTGGTCACTGTGTTTCTCAATCCTGAGGTCGATGATGATGATATCTATATGACCATGAGCAAAAGTGGGCCGAAAGGCCTCAACTCACCTGTGATTTTTGTTTGACTAAAGATAACACTTTACAGCCTCAAACAACCATGATGACTTTGGCACAATGATGTGAACACCTTCATGCTCACTCTTGAGTTCACAAAGTCTCTGGGTGACCTCAACCTATATCACCACTGCCACAGTATTCTGCGGCTTCTGTACATCGACGACATCTCGATGTTGTAGGCGGATGACGCTACCAAAGGTGCAGTCGAGGTTAAGGGCAGACTCCGTGTGTGATATACAGTAAGGCAATTTGTGCGTGACTCAGCTAAAGCCATTCTCCTGATGAAGAACTAGCTCTGGAAGACAAAAGTGGAGGTGTGGAAGTTGTGGAGGTGCAAGAGGAGAAGGGGTAGGAAGCTGGAGAAGATTGGGTGAACGCTGGGGAGTGGATGCCCATTGACGGTCACGGTTGGGGAGCTGGGGATGGAAAGGGAGCGGCCGGAGTTAGGGCCATAGTGGTTTGAATATAGACAGAGGGACTAGAAGGCACAAGAGGCGGAGGATGTCATGCAGAATACTCAACTAAATGCAGTAGTAAAACAATATCCCGGGACGGCAAGAAAGACCACGGGATAAATAGGTCAGTAGGACGAGATGTCTCGGGACCGGCTCCAATCTCGTCTCGTCTCGTCCCGTGTGCAACACTAAATTCAGTGACGTCCGATGACATGACGTGGTTCTGGAACCAGTCGGTGGCGCCCCAGATGAGATGTTCCACCCACAGGGGGGTATGCCCATACAATTCTTGATTCTGTGCGCATTTGCCCCATACTATATCTACCTGAAGCAGAGAGAGGATACGCTAGTTCAGTGACTTGGTAAATCAGGGATCGCCGTACTTGTCTCCAGACCAGCGAGTGATATTGAATAACGTCACGTGCTTAAATAGGGTTATCTATCACCTTACCCTAGCGTCACCGTTGATCAACTAAAACAGTCGTCATGCATATCCAGTGTTACTAAGCGGCGAGGTCTGATCTGCAGGCCGCTAAAAAGCCTGGCGGCCGAGCCGTTTAGGAACACTGCGCGGTATATCTTATAGTCAGGACGATGGGACATGGATGCGTGCCGCTTGGTCTTATACAGCACAAAATTCATACATCGCGCTCTGATTACCTGCACTCGTAACGGGATTGTTGACGGAATACTGGGCTTTCGCCGACGGGCATTGTGCGATTTCTTGGCTCTTACGTGGGCTGCCACTTCTAGTATAGTTGTCTTGACATTGTGTACTCGTCGGATTTTCAAGTAATGGGCCACACAGAACCCTAACCCATAGCAAAATGGATTTACCCATTAAAATGACTCTTATGATGGCTTTGTGAAGGGTTAGGGTTCTAGGTGGCCCATAACTTCAAAATCTGACGAGTACTTAAACTTCTCCTTTTCTCTTCTCGCTCATTAGAATTCAGACGATTGACGAGTTCTCTGCGCACATTGCAACATCTACGGGTCAACAATCTTGGCCCCGACTAGAGACGATTCTTTACATAGACCCTCGGTAGACTCTCATAAATAAAAACGTGAAGCCATGTGAGCAAATAATAAACTATTTCATCTTTCCCTACTCTCGCTCAGTTCCCGGATATAATGTTCTCGGTATAAACTTTTGTTGCTGCTCACCCGTTACTCCATCGGTATATATCTATCTAATTGTACAAAGCCTGACCATACCCGGCAAAATAATGCCATCATAGGCTCTCTTCCGTATACAAAAATCCTACATCGTTCGCTAGTTAGCAGCCCGACGAGATCTCACCTCTCAGCCACGTACCAGACCCGATATCATTTATGCATTCCCACGCTTGACCTCACTGCTGCTCTGCAGCCTCAACAACAACGTCGCCGTGTGCCCAATACAGGAAAAGACTAGGGGGTAGATATTGAGTATCTGGTATATTATCTGCACTATTCGATTCCTTCTTTGAAGCGCGATATCCTTTGTTAGACATGGCGTCAGCAGATGCGAAAGATAAAAAGCTCGATGAATAGGGGCGCAAACCTGCAAAGGACTTATAAAACTCGAAGCTGGAAGCGGCTAGAACCATCATGCTTGCGACCTGACCGAACCCCCACTCGCTTTCGTTGCCATGGTCGTAACTGTCTCTTGTGTCCTTGGATTCCGAAATCTGGAGGCCGTAGAAAATAGTCATGGTAATGAGTGCTACCACTCGAGAGTTAAATAACGTAATGAACAACCTGATGACTTTTACAGCGACACGCCTGGGTGGCTGCTTATTGACTTTCTCTGGGGTTTCGGTTTCTTCATGCTTTTGAGCCTCAAGGTCGGCCGAGGCTGCCGTCTGCATGGCCGCAGCATGCTTCTGGCGGGTCCTGTATAAGGCAATAACTGGCCAATAGGACCATAAAGTTAATATAATGTTCACGATGACCCATGGTTTCGTAGTCGCTGCATCTCGGCAATCATCGTCGGCTTCTTCGGCTGCCACAATACGCCAGAAGTACATGCCCTCAAACATACAAAATATAAGCACATAAAGAAGTATTAGGAGGATGCGTATCCTAAGGTGTGGAGTATTGTGCCAGAATGCTTGGGCAAGAGCAAGTTGGTGGGCTTGGCTCGGCAGCCATGAGACTTGGTCCACTAGCGCCATGTGATATAGATTTAGCCGTGTGGCTTGCGATGTTGCCGCGACTAAGAAGGCTATTCCAAAGAATGTTTGTATATCGCTTAAACTGACTATGGTTTCCTGCATCGCCTTGATAATGTTGATGCGTTTCTGCTTTACTTTGTCGTCGAGGTGGAGATGTGGTTGGTGGGCGAGATCGTGGATTGCAGCCCAAATGAAGCCGCAGAATTCGTGGCGGCGTGCAGATGATTTGCGTAATTCGTTGTGTACGCGCTTGAAAAGTCCAGTAGGGAGACGGCTAGTCAGGTACCATATCCACCATGCGACGCAGATAACACTGGCGGATTGAACGAATATGGATATGATGATCTAGGTGTTTGTTAGAAACATAATGATCAACAGTGCAGAGCGGAGCAGCTCTCGGCAGTAACACAAAGGACCACAGACCCCTACTCCGGCGATATCTGGGTTTGGTTCAACGTAGCACATGATGATGGTTTCGTCTTAGTTGTAGTGTTGCTTCGACTGAGCAGCGAAATATATACAGACCGAGTGCGCAACTGAGTGCGGATATCCGAATTTCATGAGGCGATGAAGTCGCAAAATAAACGATGTACCGCTCGCTGCTAACTGAGCGAGGCAAACACTAAAGTCGCCCATAGCTACGTGCGTAATGTCAATCGCCAAACACTGAAATACAACAGCAGAATTTATTATTGATTAGCTAGGGGTCGACATAATATTCCATCTGCTGGACGAAAGGTATCCACGTCTGGCTCTGGATCTAGAATCTAGAGGTCGCAGGTGGCAGTGCATCACAACGTATCTTCGACAGTTTGCGCGCAGCGAGGTTAGTGGAATAATACAGTGAGGTGATATTACGTACTAACGTAGAATGTGCAAAGCTGAAACATGGAAAAGTTGCTCAGCCACACAACCGGATAGGTATGATTGCATCTCTTATTTGCAAATTCATAACTTTGGGACGTAGTCAGCATACTTCGTGTCGCCTCGTATGACTCACCGCACCCTTGTAACTGACAATGATTTGGCTGTATGGAGCCATGCTTCTACTAGGGGGTGGCGGGTGTGGGAGCGTCGTTGTCGGATGTTGCGTCTTGCTTCCCCGGGCCGACGTGATTAGTTTTCTTTGCCCCTGGTCACCGCAGTCATTAACATTTTCAGTTTTATCGCCGAGCTCAAACTCCACTGAAGTTATCACCGCAAGGCCACCATTACACCCGTTGACGTAGTGGAGGACTTTTGCCCAAGATCACGTAATTGCTTACCCTATCTACTAGATTCTCCCCTTCTCTTGATCTTATGAATGAGTACGTTAGACAATCGAAGACTACCCCGCTCAATTAAACCTTCTAAGGCGGTTCCTAAGTTCGTTTCAGGAAGTGCAGTCATCGTAGATGCAAGTACCGTGTCTCCTAACAAAATTGTCGCGTGTTGCGATCTGGAGAGAACCGTGCGCATAAACTTATGGTACAAACAGAAGAGAGGAGAAAGACTTCAGTTATATACAAGAGATTTGTGTGCCTAATGCCTTACCATCAGCCCCGCTTCAGTTAGCTCGTGTTAGGTCAATTTAAGTAACATCGCGTGTTGAATATTCGGTGGCAAGGGTTGAGCGGCGGAGCCGCAAGCACTTTAGTTCTCGTGTTACTTATTACCTTGAGATAGCCTCGACCCCGACCCTGGTCGAGTGTGTGTGACAGTATAAAATCGACACGTGTGTGGACATAGTAAGCTGGACTAAGCCAGATTAAGCTGGGTTAAGTCAACCTATACCAAATTGAGATACAGAAAAGAGCAACTAGAAAGGGCCTGGAGAAATCACCATACTGTAAATCTGTACAGCTACCAACATGCCCATAACTTGCAGCAAGCCCTCTAAAGAAGTATCTGAAGATGTTAAAGCTAATCCACAAGACTCTGAAGTAAGTTTGACATGTATAAATATTATTTCTGAAGACTCCAGGTTAATACCAACTGTGTACCCCACTATCTACATTGTGAAAAGCTTCCACTTCACTATACCCAACAATTACTAACTATGGCCGTTACCCCTGTAATACAGTTTTCTACTTCATATCATGGTCTAATGCAATAAATAAGTACCATTATGCATTTGTTTTGGGAGTGTAACCACATATTACAATATGCAATAACTATTTACTGAATAAAGCAATTTTCTTGCACTATATGGTACTCTTTCTTCACCCTCTTTTGTTTAAATCACTACTATTACCTCCATCACCACTATCATAACCATCACCACCATTACTATTATGTTACAATCAACATCACTATTACTGTCATCACCTTTGCTATTACCACTACAATCACCAACATCACCAGCAGTCTATTTTTGCTTGGATCTTTCCTCCAGGAACTGTATGACATCAATCCACAGTAACTGCATCAGCGACAACTCTAGTTTCTGTCAGAAACACAAGGGTGTTCCGAACGGCTCTGACGGCTCTTACTGAAGCTCGTACTGTCTGATGGAAAATTAGACCCTTCCCATTGCATACAAACATTGTTAACTTTCAGCCCAGAATGGGGTGACGTCTAAGCACCATCAGAATGACACGTGTTTTACACTCCTCAGATGGGCTGCATTTATGCTGCAGCCGTTTACATAGCGACTGGCAATGTTTATACCTTGCTCCGGCCGAGTGCCACATTCTACCTGTCCACTATTGCTTTATATCAGATGCCCCACTCTCTCCATATATGTTTAGCTTTCAGATGTTGTTACCTATTACACTAGCGTCTGCACTTCAGACACATCATGTAATGGGCGGGGTCGGGCATAAGTGATTTTGGTGACAATAATGTAATATCAAAATCGGGACAAGAAGATTGAGATTCGTTTCGAGGAAATCAAGACAAGACAAGAATCGAAGCTGTTTCAAAGTCGTAACTTGCTTTGCTATACAGGAGAATGAGTAAAGAGAGAAGAAAAGGAAATCCTCCAACGCCAACAACACTCTCTTTATATACAATTCGTCTGCCACCCTCGAATCATTCCTCATCCTCCGATGTACCATCCGAATCTCATCCGATGATCTTACACACCATCAGCCCATCTCCTTATCAGTACAACCACGCCACATCGTCTGACGTCCCAACACCTCAACCCACTTCCTTATCGTACTAAATTATACCGCCACCATCTCGCTGCTTCCTCCGTGTCTCCCAACGTCTCCATCTTTCTGTAACACAATTTCTTCGGTACTTTCTTATCAACCGTACCATTATCCTCATGTACCTTCGTACTTTTCCAGCACGGTGACACATCATTTGCCGTTGCATGCGCTTCGACATTATCGTATTTTACTGATCTGATATATACTGTCTACTCATTACACTCTCTAGTACTAGGCTCCAAGTCCTTTACATTCTGCATTGATGCATTATCGGCTTGCAATGGGTCTTCCTCCTCATCGGCATCCGCATCGTCACCATCCTTTCGATCAAATCCGTCGACAATACTGGATCCCAGATCAAACTGACTAGACCTTCAGACCTCTACATTGTGCGTTGATCCATCATCAGCTTGTGATTCTTCTTCCGCCTCATCCGCAACTGCATTGTGGCCATTCTTCCCCTCATACCCATGGACATCACTGGTTCCCACCTCAAACTTCTGAAGTTGAGTCACGGCCTGTTGTCACCAGGTGACGGTGCGGAAGGCATTGAGCTCATCGCTTCTGTTACCTTCATCTTCGTAATCCCCGCTGTCTGCAGGCATCCTAACATGCAGTTTGTCATCCATGCATTTGTTGTCAGTCAGGATGTTTGGGTCAGTGCTTCAGATCGCAGGCACATCAAGTGCCACTTTGGAGATCAAATAGTCAAGATGAATGGCATTATCAACACCTGCCATTTGCATGCTGATAACCACGGCAGGCGTTGGGTTCTCCGCCTGTCGGATCTGACGCTGGACTGTAGCAAGAGTGTTTTTATACACCCTCTGTTGTTAGCTCTCTGGTAGTGTGTTCCAGGTATTCATCAACACTGTATATGTGTCTGCAAAGCCAGGCGAGAGTAACAACTTGTGATCCGTTGCAGTGCCGCAGGATGCATTCTGACCACCATCAATCTTGTAATTGAAGTAAATCGAGCGATGAGATCTGACTGCTTTCACCTTTGCCTTGGAAACTTTTGGATGGACATCTTTGTTCTTTTGCCACTCCAGGAGAGTATGGCACACCACAGTGCAGGTAAACCTGCTCAGTGGCGAGGGTATATGACTGTTCTTGTCGTCAATCCTGGAATCATAAAATCCATCAGCATACTTACTGCAGGTATTAGCCCGATGATAAAATTTGATGCAGATGAACTGGGCCATTGCTTCCGCCAGCAAGTATTATGGCTGCTGGCAATTCATTAGTGGCTTTCGAATCTCTCTGAGTTGGATTTGGGCGACGTACACCACCTACCCCATGCTCTGCTACACGAAAACAATTCTTATTGGCTGCCGAAAGGGAATTGAAGAATTCCAAATACTCTGCATCGGATTCAAAGTGGTGAAGATCATTCAGCTCTGCTATGTTGACCCTTACTGATTGAATAAAATGGGATGTAACCTTATCAACTTGCGCTCAAACCAAGTACCTGTCCGAGCGTGCAATATCCAATGTGTGCCATTGCTGCAGCATACCCGTTCCAAGATCTCGTTGGTGCATGCCATAAATGCTATGGACGAAATGTTGTTTTACTGCATAGTGGTGTTCAAGTACATCTCTATTATCTGCCAGTGCGGGGCTTCAGCTAATGCTTTTGCAATACGTCGTGTTGCATAACTTACCGTCTCCAACTCGCTCGCACTCATTATCAGCTATCTGTTGCACATCATGCACTCCTGGAGTCTGCCCATTGCAAATACAAGACGCGTCATGTCTGAGTGACTAAGTCGATGGATTTTATGACTGCTGGAGACTATTGATCGAGGTGTAGACACTGTCTGAGGTTGCAATTGCCACTGTCTCTGTCTCTGATTCCTTTCTGTAGCTCGCATTCACAGTGGATTTGTAATGATCGTGCGGGTTTCTGGATTAAGAATGGAGGTAGGCAGATTGTCAGGACAGCTGAGAGGAGTGGAGGTGCTAACAATGCCGGATGCAAGGGTGGATACAACCCAACGTGTTGAGTCTATCTGTGGGGTTTCTCTGGGTACTGGTGTGCTACGACTGATTGTCTCCGGCATGGCAGTTGGCGTAATTATTGACTGTTACTCATCAGTAAAAAACAGTTCCGTCCGGAGGGAATGGCTGTGCCAGAGTGGATGCACTCCGTGGGAGCTGTCAAAGAAACCCGGGTGGCGGATTCCTCCGTGCCCGGCGTCAATACTACGTGTCGTGTTGCATATTGCCCTCCAATCACAGTTTTGCCGTTTCTTCTTGCTCACTCGGTCTCCCATTTTAAACAAATTGTCTGGCAACATGGCTAACTGTTACAATAGATTGGAATGGGTTCATTGGATACAAGCTTGCATCGGAAGTGAAATGGAATTGGTGACCCAGTGAAATATCTCCTCGTGTTGCAACTTCATTAGCATACTGCAACTCAGTCCGGAAGCTACACACAAACCTCCCAGGCACTGAGGCGGCCCTCAGCAGTGCTACTAAGTACTTCCAGATGCTCCCACGCCCCCCTGGAGCTTTGCAAAGTGCTCTCAGACTCTGCAAGGGCATTCCCAGATGCTCCTGAAAGCACCTGCAGATATCGATGTGTATTCAGGATGCTGTGAGGTTTGACTATTAGGCTAGCCAAACATTGGAGCAGATGAGACCTCCACGCAGGTCTGTGGGAGACTTCGTGAGCAGCTCTGTGGGGGACTTGGTGCCGGATTCTCAACAGAGTAGTTTTTAGGATCCCATAAGCACAAGGCATGTCATCTATCATATTCGTCTGTGTTAGTCACAAGATTTGCTACCCTACAACATGGTATGCAATATTTATGTATCTCTATATATATTCATATGGTCAATCTGGCCACAGATGGTAGTCGAGCATAATCGGAGGAGCACCTGGGGACACCTATAGAGAGAACCTCCAGATGCACCGCTTGGAGGCAGTTGTGGTGAAACGATGGAGCTAGAAGCCAGAGAGTCCATCATCAACATTCCGCTATACCTCTCACAACATTCATAGGCAATTCATGAGGCAGAGTGGTTCTAGCTCAAAGAGCGTTGGATACAGGTGAGAAGATATGATATTACCCGACTATGAAGATCCACTCAATTGCGTGAATCCATGAAATCTTGGAAAGAGTGAGTAAGACTGAAAGTGGGGAAAGATAGAGTGTGGATTTTCATCGTATAACAAGATAAGATGGAAATGAGATGCTGTCTATCTACCCTGGGGTCTTCCGAATACATACTCAGTCTCGCTCATTCCACCTGTGTTACACCTGTATCTCTGTACACCCACCGTCGTCTCTTGACAATATAGTTGGAGGCTGTGATCGAGTTGCTTTGGAGATGGACATGGAGGCCATGATGGGGTGAAGTGAGAGATACACTTGGAGGCCATGATTGATCGAGTTTGGAGATGCACTGGGAGGCCGTCATCAAAGGAGTTAGGAGATGCACTGGGAGGCTGCGATCGAGGGAGTTCAGAGCTGCACTGGGAGGCTGCAACCAAGCCAGAGTGGAGATGAACTTGGAGGCCGAGATTGAGTGAACTCAGAAGATGCACTTGGAGGCAGTAATCAAACAAGTTTGGTGATGCACTCGGAGGCTGTATTGGTGCGAGTTTGGTGATGTACATGGAGACAGAGATTGATTGAACACAATGATGCACTTGGAGGCCGTGATCAAGCGAGTATGGACATGCACTTGGAGATCGAGATCAAGTGCACTCAGAGATGCACTCTGAGGTTGTGACCAGGAGTGTTTGGAGATGCACATGCAGGCTATGATCGAGTGAGATTGTAGGAGTACTTGGAAGTTGTCGATGGGGAGGGCAGTGAGTTGGCAGCTGAGACTCTATTTGTTGCGTAACAAGTAATTGTGGGAATGTAGAGAGTTGTGTACCACATCCACCGAGAGATGAGAAACTGGCTGTGAGCGGGAGACTGTCGACCTTGGGATAATACTGTACTTGGTGTATGCTGTACTAAGTGTTAACTCACAATTATGGCATGGAGAGATAGAGAGAGATGACTTAACTTCTTGTTCTTAGCTGATTGTAGTATTGAGCACCAGATTGAGAGAGATCAGAGGAGATGGGGTAAATCAGTATGAGAAACTGGGACATAGAGAATTTAGTGTGCGAGTCAATGAACCATCCCCGATATGGCAGTTAAGAGTCCCGATCCGGTTTGTAATTACCACGATACGCAGTCATCGAAACCCAATCAGGCCACTTGTACTCCTGATTTCTCATAGCCGCTGGTATCCTCCATATTGTTTTTATCTTTGTTTCCCACTACTCTCTATCTCGTCGACAACTCTACCATCATCGCAAGAACACAAAGTTAAATCATCCCGCTCTATCTCCCCATGCCATCATCATGAGTTAACACTGAGATCAGTATACACTGAGTACAGCATATACTGAGTACAGCATATACCGAGTATAGCATATACCAAGTACAGCATACACCAAGTACAGCATACACCAAGTACAGCATACACTGAGTACAGCAAACACCGAGTACAGCATACACCAAGTCCAGCATACACCAAGTACAGCATACACTGAGTACAGCATGCACCTAAGATTGTCTATTTTCCCTTTCTTCTCATGAAGTCAAATTGACAACTGAATGTAACTTCAGCTTCCGGCGTAACTCCCTACAGATCGACCGCCACCAGCCAGTTCGCCATAAGCGCTTCAAAGGTGAAGTCCCCTCGTCACATTGTCACAGTTTCGAATCAACTACCCAATGCATTGAGTATCAGCATCTGGAACGCCTCCCATCGCCAGCTTCCAGATCGACCACGTCCAAGTACTCCTCCAATCTCGCACGATCATAGCATGCTACAAGTGCATCTCCAAACTCGCTCGATGATGGCCATGGAGTGTATCTCTGAGTTCGCTCAATCTCGGACTCCAATTGCATCTCCAAACTCTCTTGATTTCGGCCTCCAAGTGCATGTTTAAACTCGCTCCAACACCGCCTCCAAGTACATCTCTGAGTTGACTCAGTCTCGGTCTCTAATTGTATCTCCAAACTCCCTCGATCACAGTCTCAAAGTGCATGTGTGAGTTCACTCGTCCTCGGGCTCCATGTGCAACACCAGACTCGCTTGATCAGGACCTCCCAATGCATTTCTTCGTTCACTCAATCTTGATGTTCAATTGCATCTCCAAACATGCTCGATCATGGCCTTGGAGTGTATCTCTGGGTTCAATTGATCGTCAATTCCAGGCTCACCTCAAATTGCTCTCCAGCGCCGCCTGCAGCAAGTCCTGATATATCGGGTATAGATGGGTAGCTGTATTGACACACAGATACATAGATGAGAATACAAACAGAATACATGAATTTTCAAAATCATTGAATGATCAGTACTAGCTATGATTTCCAGGCGCATCCGCAGCGTTTCCAAAGAAAATGTCGTTTTTCCCAGACTGCTCTACTGTGATTCAAAGTGCTTACAGACATGTTGCCGGTGCTCCCAGGTTTGTTGCCGGTGCTCCCAGGTGCTCCCAGCCTTGCTGTCTGCTCACCCCGTTACTCTGAACGCTGGCAGGAATATCCTTCTAGGGTCTGATACTCTCCTGCATTTGATGCGTCTAAGTTTATACTGCTTATTCTCTCAGACATTCCTGGAGGCCCCTACGAACTGAAAAAAATTTTGCTGATTTATGCACCGCGACCCGTCGTCTAGGCGATAGGAAGAGTGTACGTCTCAATCACAGGGTATGAGATTCCATCAGACCCATCAGCGCCATTCAAAACACCTGGGTGTTTCTGGCGGAAACTAGAGTTCTTGCTGATGCTGTATAGTGCACTGGGTGGAAGTCAAGCTTTGAGTGATACCTGCAACGAGAGAATTGTTTAGCGAAGATGAGGTGGTGGAGTTCTGATGTTGGATTGTTCATGCTATGGAACCCCCTCCTTTAGAGGAATCCCTCGGCAGCTGGGATGGAAACGTGTTTCCTAGCGGGGGGAAGTTCAGAATTCCCCAATGGCCCATGCTGTTGTTTATTCTGACAAATGGTAAAACTTCAAACATTTTGTACGACCGCAGTCATGTCATGGTGAGGGCTTTGGCAAGGCATTTTCTGATTTAGACGTTTGATGATGAGAATGAAGGAATAATTTTTTCCACATCCATATGCAAAGGCAGGTGAGGTAGACTCCTATTTGAGGGACCAGGAAGGGATTCAACAAAAATGGGAGATGCAGTGTAGACTGTGCTAGACTATAAACTCTGACCATACTCGTGGATGAGATCCCTTGAAAAGCATTCAATTGTGGGGTCAACTGCCCTCAGATTATACTCCGATTGAACTCAGCATTGATATTCACTGTTACAGCAATATCTGACGGTCTATTTGCACACCATGAAGTGTGATATTCCTTCTTGGCCCGATTATCACAGTATTGCACTTGTTCTTGGCACAATACTTTGAACCATCGATTGTGTATGTCTTCTGTTTCCCAGTGGATATCCTCTTTTGGCCGTGCTGAAAGGACTGCAAATCACAGAATAACATATTCTCTATCCTATGACATCAGTTGCTTGTGCTTTTTCTGCCGCTAGGTGTGATGATAGGCCTGTTGTATTGTTGCACGGTTGGGACAACCTGATAACAACTCAGTTTGAGTGGTAAAAGTGATATATGATGCAAATGCAATTCCTCGTGTCATTAGGTTGCCTAACCACGTGTACTAAATCTTGCCTCGAGGTTTCCCATTCATGAGGTGCCTGGTGGTTGTGCAAGATGAAGTCTGGGCTATTTTGTGTTCATTAACCAACAAAATGCAGGATATGAATTAAAATTAGCATATCTCACAAGTTGAACCAAGAAATGGCAGGAACTCGGGTATATATAGTTCTTCTTCTCCCCTATACCTCCATTGTTTTTTCCTCCTGTATTAAACACACTGTGAGCATCCAAACTATCTCAACATCAGGTGACATGCACAACACGATGCCTCTTCTTTCAAAATACACCCAATAACCTACACAACTTTGCACATTCTCTGTGGGAGTCCTTCTCCAACATTGAACTGTATCATAATGCTAATGCCATGCATGTAGATTTATTTTCAACTCGCAGCGATGGCACTAAAGGGCAGCCGCAGAGGAAAGGAGAAGGCAACTGCGAAGGCAAAAATGCCTACATTGGTTATACATTGATGCTTGTCATTGGATCTGGTCCGTCTACAGGGATTCATCTCCGAACAAATCCATGGACTCATACGGATATACAATGTTTGCGGAGTCAGGGATGACTGCACATGGGATCTGTTTTATAAGATAATCTTTCTTGATGCCGTCATGACTTGCAACTGGCCACAATTTCAGCGGATGTGTCCACACTGCAGGAGCAGAAGTTCGCCATTTTGAGAGTGCTGGGCTGCCTTCCGCTCAGATCTGGCGGTGATGTTTGACAAAACCAGTGACCAAATGAACAATTGGAGGTGGGACAACCCTTGTGCCTTGGGGATCAAGTCAATTGCTCCAAACCGCAGACAACCAGATTGGTGCAGGTTAAATGCACCAGCAAGCGTTTCTGGTGGTATGGTAGCGATAATCCCACGGCCCAGAATGAGTTGCCATGCTGCCGGAAGTACAAGTCAGGCGACTTCCTGGTCTTCAGACCAGTGAATTGGGATGAGATAATCGATACGGAAGTTGATGATGAGAACTGGGCAGATCCCAAAGCGCTGAACAATGGAAGGAGTCATCCTGCCGATGGCCTTGAGAATGACGACAGTGAGGGTGAGGAAGAACGCAGGGCGGTGAGAAAGGGACTGGGAAAGGGTGTGGAACAAAGGATGGGAAGGGGCAAGGTAAGGTGACTGAGGACGGAAAGGGTAAAGGGAAGGGGAAGGGGACAGGAAACCGTAAAGAGAAAGGTATTGGTAAACAAACCGCAGGGGGAGAGGGTTTCTCTGGTGCTATTGCTGTGCAGTTGCAGAAGGAAATGTTGGAGGCAGACTCGGGCATGGAGGGCTAAATAGAGTGGGTATACTTCGAGCCCGGAGCATCGTCCGCCATGACAATTTTCTCGGATGATGATACCGACTCTACAGAGTAGTCAGATAGCGACTGTGACTCACACCATTATTCTGATGTGGATATGTGTATGGAGGATGATATGGACACACCAGACAGTGTTGATTTAGACAGCAATGTGTGTTAGGGGGTTTCCTTAAGCAGCAGTAATGATACATGTTTGAACGAAGCAGGTACATGTGACAAACCATTATCATATGCAAAACACTTACCTGCGAAATACGTGAACATGTTTGTCAGCCAAGTGATCTCTTGCGGCGTTACACTGGGGCCGCATATCTATCAATAAGTGAAGACTATGATTGCCCTTGTGGATTGAACTATGATGATGGAATTATGTCACCATAACTGGGAAGTGAAAAATCTTCAGTACTGCGCATAATTATTGGCCACACCTACTATTTCATATCAAGTGGGACATCACACAGTCAAGTTGCGATCACGCAGAATTACGTGTGCTGCAGACGTTATTGCAATATGCAAGTAAGAGGGATCTGCAAGCTCATGTGCAAAGCGGTGAGAGTACTTGCAGCACTCCCTGGTCATCGGAAGGTCGAGACCTTAGCATGCAATGTCTACGGGATCAATGGTATTGGATGAAGATAAGAGGCCAGAAGCAAACCAGTGTATTGACTTATGACCGTATGCATTACAACGTCATACCCGGTGTGAATACGAGGTTGATGTGTCATTATCTACGCTAGCGGAGTATCGGTTGGTCGCCAATTAAATCTCTGACGCAATGCCCAATAGCCGTGTCAAGGGCGAGGCAATTCATAGTGAAGAGCTATTAATATTATACTGTGATAAGTACTGATAAGACTAACGTCGTCAGATGTTCTAGCTACTGAACAAATGGGAAGAAAGCTGTCAAACACGAGGTTATGAGCTGTCATTATTAGTGTTTGATATCATGATCATGAGAATAGCCCGCAAGGGGACGTAAGGTATTAAAACTGCTCATGCATGAACCTGATAACCAATGGGAACTTGTGGCAACATCAATGGAGCACAGCAGTTGTATCTGGCGATAAGCTATCAAGCAATACTGGTATCATGACGGAAATCTGAAGGAAAGTTTCACCTAAGGAACTGATTATAAACAGCTCACATCGTCCCCGACGATGAGAAGAACCAAGCTCTAGCAGTAATCCACAGTCAGACATTACCAGCGAAGAACACCTTAAAATATTAATAAGAATTCTATCTATTTATTCAAAATTACTTCTCTATTTTCTCTCCGTGAATACGATCTATATGAGTTTGTGGAGACCAATACATTCTCAGTATGCACACCAGAGGGTGGTCGCAACTTTCGGCAATCTCATTCAATACTAAAACGAGCAGGGTTTAACCCACATCTCCAGAGTTCTGTCGTACTCGGCCATTATCGAAGAGGTTGGATACAAGGTGCACAGGTACTTCACTACCGGCATATTGGTTTACGAAGAGTGGTCCAAAGAATGACCTTGGCCCGATGAGGAAGATTGGTACGCTCATATTCATAGGAAGATATGAGATTGAGTCTGGGAAGACAAGGAGAAAATGACAAGGAGATAGGCGGCTGTATTTAGTCTAATAAATGTTGTATTGATTATTGGGACTGAAATACCCCCATAACAGTATAATATTTTAAGACTCCGCATAATGAACGATTGTCAGGATTGCCAATAGAGGTACTGTTGCATTATTAACGGAGAAAGATTCCGCAACGATCATTGCAGCAGAGTCAATGGTTATTGTATTAGGTGCACTATAAGGCAAAGTGTATGAGATACCGAGCAGGAACAGTGCAGGTTCTGCGATAATGACGCCTGTTGTGATATGTCGGTACGAACAGGACAATTTCAGGGGCAGAATTCATATCGAATTACTTGAATTTGTCATGTACATTGTCCAAAGGCAGATTACGAGTGCTTTATCTGTCAAGAACATCACGAAGCATCTAGACACGAGGTAGACGTTTAAACGATAGCTATTAATCATCTGTCCATTACGGTCAGAAATGGCTACCCTGAGGCGCAGGCTTAGATTTTTGAGCAGGAGCTCAGTCCTGAAACCATCCAGTGTCGAGAAGAGGAGCTCAGACAAGTCTCCAGGGGCTCAAGAGATTCCAGCATGGTGCAGTCAATACAAGGTGAGGCTGGAACCAGCAGCCGAACAGGTTGCATTGATACGCGAGAACCGGGGACCAGAAATAGCCGAGCAAGGACTAGGGGAAGTTGACATGCGGGCACAGGATCCTGTTCAAACCAAGTTGCAAGAGCTCACCCAGCAAATGGTACACGTGGTACAAGCCTGCAACGAGGAGAAGGGACTGATCGAGGACGAGTTCTTTGCCGTGCGACAACACCTCGAGCTGTTAGAAGTACTAATTTAAACATAGAAAGCTTGGATCAAAGAAGAAGTCTCCGGAGTTGGGGGACAAATGTTAATCCAACAAGGAATGATTAACGAAATGCGGCAAGGGATTACGATACTTCACAGATCGGTATAATTATCTAGGCATTAAATGATCCATAAGTACGGCCTTTCATCCGCAGACGGACGGACAAACAGACCGAATTAATCAACTGATCGACGCCTACCTATGAAGCTATTGCAATTATGAGCAAAACGATTGTGTGGAGATGCTAGCAATGGCAGAGTTTGCGTACAATAATTAAAAACATTCTTCCACAAAGCTAACCCCCTTTAATGCAAAGTATGGATACGAACCTCGAACGAATTGGCCAACCAATATTAAGTCTAGAAATCCGGCATTAGAAATGTACACGCATTATATGACCGGAGTATATAGGCTGTTGTCTCGCCAGCTGGTATTGGTTTGAGAATCTATGGCTAAATATTATAATAAAAAGAGGAGGCCAATTGAGAAATTCAAAAAAGGAGAGCTAGTGATAGTCAATGGGAAAAATATTAGGTTGAAAGGACGGTGCCGCAAATTGGACCATAAAATGTATGCACCTTTGAAAATCTCATTCAGAGGACACAACGATTGGTATTGCAAACTCGAGTTGCCAGCTTCTTGGTAAATCCATCCGACATTTAATGTCACCTTGCTGGAACGATATTGAGGAAAGAACCCAGAGAGGGAGGTTATCGACATCGAGGCCGATGATGCTGGATGGAACATGGAAAAGAAAATAGCAAGCAGACCTTCAAATGACGATGCAACGAAACATGATTATTTGGTACAGTGCGAAGGATATTCGCACAAGGAAAACACCTGGGTGACTTTCGAGAACGTTGATGTAAATGCAAGAGGATTGTTGGAAGAATATTATGCGAAGAATGCAATTATGGAAAAAGATAAGTCATTCGGAAAGGAAATGATAAGACAGGCAGACGCTAAAGGTGCACGAAAAAACAAGACGTGCAAGTGCAGAAAAGCCTAAGCTTTTACTTTGTTAGAATTAGTTAAAATTTTATTTCGCTATCTGAGTGGTATCTTTTGTTTTGTTCACCTGTTAAGACGGAGCTACGGTTGGGTCACCGGTCCTACAGAGGGTGGTAGTCTTATGGGTTTTCCTTTAGCAGTGGTAATGATACATGTTCGAACGAAGCAGGTACATGTGACAGACCATTGTTATATATAGTTTTAGCAACAGGTCCGGGTAACCCGCCTGTGGTCCTGTTTTTGGCCAGTGGTTTGGTTCGGTTTGGATCATTACCTGGCCAAAAACCCTACCCGCATTGTCTTGGCGGGTTCGCTACCTGGCCCGGACATACACCTGCGGGTTTTTGGCCGGGTTCGAACCGCACTGAGGTTCCAGATTTACAGTTCTTACACCTTTGCATCCAATTGAGTATTTAAGTTATCATCATATTGTGACATGATCAGTGTGTAGAATGTACAGTTCTGGCCGCTCTTTCACCTCCTGCTTTCCGATTTGCAATCCGACTGATATTCGTTGAGTGGCTGTGAAAAAAGGGCCCATTTTAAGCGAAATTTGCGGGTATTTGATAGCAACACAACGAATATTGGTCGCATCATAAATCTGAGATCGGCAGGTAACAGAGCAGGTAGAACTGCACAATCTACATACTGATCATGTCATGATACGATCAGAACTTAAATACTTAATTGGAGGCAATGTTGTGATGTTGAAATGCCGGGTTTTTGGTTGTAAAACTGGCCCATTTCCAGTTGGCTGGGTTTTTCGTGTAGTAAGAACCGTTGCCACGGTCTGGTTTCGGGTGGAACCGGAACCGGAACCGACCGGGGAATTTCGACCTGGTGGTAACACTAATCATATGCAAAACACCTCCCTGTGAAATACGTGAACATGTTTGTCAACTAAGTGATTTGTAGCGGTGTTACACTTGGGCAGCGTGTCGATCAATATGTGAAGACTATGGTCGCACTTGCGGATTGAACTATGATGACGCAATTATGTCGCCATAACTGGGAAGTGAAAAATCTTAAGCAGTGCGCATAATTTTTGGCCACAACTACTATATCTTATCTAGCGGGACATCACACAGTGAAGTTGCAATCAAGCAGAATTCTGTGTGCTGCAGACGGTATTGCAATATGCGAGTAAGCGGGATCTGCAAGCTCATGCCCAAAGCGGTGCGAGTACTTGCGGCACTCCCTGGAAATCGGAAGGTCGAGACCTAAGAGTGCAGTGTATGAGGGATTAATGGCATTGGGGGAAGATAAGAGGCCAGAAGCAAACCGGCATTTTGACTTTAGACCGTCTGCATTGCAACATCATACTCAGTGTGAATTCGAGGATGAGGTGTCATTACCTACCCTAGCGGAGTATCGGTTGGTCGCCAATGAAATCTCTGACGCAATGTCGAATAGCCGTGTTAAGGGCAAGGTAATTAATAGTGAAGAGCCATTAATATTATATTGCGATAAGCACTTATATGACTGATTGTTAGATGTTCTAGCTACTGAACAAATGGGAAGCAAGATGTTGAACACTAGGTTATGAGCTGTTATTATTTGCATTTGATATCATGATCATGAGAATAGCCTGCGAGGGGACTTAAGGTCTTTAAACTGGTCATGCATGAACATGATAACCGATGAGAACTTGTAGCAATAGCAATGGAGCAAAGCAGTTGTATCCGGCGATAAGGTATCAAGCTATACTGGTGTCATGACGGAAATCCGAAGGCAAGCTTGACCTAAGGAACCGATTATAAACAGCTCACATCGTCCCCGACGATGAGAACAACCAAGCTCTTGCAGCAATTCACAGTCAGACATTACCAGCGAAGAACACCTTAAAATGTTATTAATAATTCTATCTACTTATTCAAATTACTTCGTTATTCTCGCTCCGTGAATATGATTTATATCAGTTTGTGCACACCAACACATTTTCAGTACACACACCAGACGGTCTTTGCAACTTTTGGCGATCTCATTCAATACTACAACAACCGGGGTATAACCCACATCTCCCTAGTTCTTTCATACTTGGCCATTATGGAACGCATTCGATACAAGGTGTACAGGTACATCACCACCAGTCCGTTGCCTTACAAAGAATGGTCCAAAGAGCGACCTTTGACTGACGTGGAAGAGTGGTAAGCTCTTATCTATTGGATGATAATAGATTGTGTCTGGGAAGTCGAGGAGAAAAGGACAAGGAGATAGGTAGCTGTATTTAGTCTAATGTATGTTGTATTGCTTATTGGGACTTAAATACCCCCGTAACAATGTGCATCTGGAAAGGGACTGTGACGATGAACATAAGGAAGATGAAGAGCAGCAAGATGAGAAGGAGGAGGATGAGGAAGAGGAGGAGGATGAGGATGAGGAGGAGGATGAGGAGGAGGAGGAGGAGAAGGATGAGGATGAGGAGGAGGATGAGGATGAGGAGGAGGATGAGGATGAGGAGGAGGAGGAGGATGAAGATGAGGAGGAGGATGAGGATGAGGAGGAGGATGAGGATGAGGAGGAGGATGAGGATGAGGAGAAGAATGTGGATGAGGAGGAGGATGAGGATGAGGATGATAGCAAAGAACCTCGGACGATTGGCTAGGGACAGATGGCAAATACCGCGGCCGACTATGTTCATCCTATGGTAGACAATCAGCCAATTGTGCTATCTGAGAAATGCCAGGAGACGTGTGAGTATACCCCACGCCCACAACCTCTGGTGCCTGCCGCACGGCCACCTACCTCAGAGCCTCGCGGATGACCAGGAACTCTGTAGACTCATCCCCTCAGTGGGCTGGAGTATTTCGGGCTTCTGATGCCACAAAAACCTGGCCCAGCGGTGCCCACTCAGCGAGAGGCTGAGGCGACCAGAATCACCTCAGATGTGGCTGCGGATAAGCAGCTGCTTGGCGAATCGGCAGGTGGTGACAGTCTCTCAGGTGTCCCTCTCCCCGACGTCCCTCTCCACGAGATCCCTGTCCGTAAGGCGCGCCCAGATGGCGCTGTAGACTCGAAGTGACCTGGTGTTTTCATTCACGAGAAGGCAACGGTGGTTTCGTTAGGGCTAGGGTTGGGTTCCTGTCTTGTTCGTTTCCATTGTTATAAGCTATTTATTTCAGGCATTGATTATATAACGCATCATGCGTTATTTGGATGGTTCGGGGTTCATTGTGATGATGGGTTTTGTATTGGTTTTATTTTATTTATAGTATTATGGGACATCGCGCATGCAGTGTTTTTGCCACTCTTGGCATTTACAGAACCTCCTTGTGCTGGTGTTGAGTCTCCATTGGTCTCTCTAGTTAACTGAAAGTATGGTGACCTTTCACACCAGGTTGTTCAGGCCCAGCACCAAGTTTCGTATGGATCTACAGTGCATACCACACTCCTTGCATGTCGTCAATCATTGAAAAGAAGACCCCTTTCAGTTGCCTTGAATGCTCATGCCGAAAGAAGTTCACCTCAGACACCTGGCAACATCAGCATATCAAATGACAACATCCTGAACACCTCCAAGTTGCACACCGGATGAATCTGACTATTGGCAGCGTGCCCCGACTCGTTGAACCTGCTCATCATCCTGAATTCAACTCTAACACTGATTTAGTTGAAGACTTGGAGAAGTTTCCCTACCTCAAACACAATGAAAATATCACAGACTTGAAATCTCAATCAGTGCCATCTCCACTGCCACGGACAGACATATACCCTGGCGCCGGTGCTCCGCTAAGCTATCACATTGCTGAGCCATGGGAACGCGACACTCAGGGTTGCCTTGGATCAGGAAAAATCATTTCTGTCTGGGCGGAATGGCAGTGTCAGAGTGGACAGGCTCTGTCAGAGTCGTCAGAGACACCGCCGTGGCAGATTACTGGATGCGCGGCATCAATTGCACGCGTCGCGTTGCATATCGCCCTCCGTTTGCAGGTTTGCAGGTTCTTCTCTCCTTGTCGGTCTCCTATGTTAAACAAACACTCTTGTCTTGTCGCTAACTGTGGCCATATGTCGGAATTGGTTCATTGGGTACTCACTTGCATCAGGATTGCAATGCAATGGGTGAAGATGCAAACATCTCTCCTCACATTCCTTCTACATCAGCACACTGTCAATCAGTGCGGAAGCCACACCTAAACCTCCCAGACAGTCCAGTAGCCCTCACCAGTGCTTCGAAGTACTTCCAGATGGTCCCAGACCCCCCTCTAGCTTTGCAACGTGATCTCAGACTCTGCAGGAGCTTTGGATGGTATTCCACCATAATCAGAGGAGCACCTGGCGATGCACATTGAGTGAATGTAGGGATGCACCACTTGGTGGCCATTGTGGTGAACCGATGGAGCAACAAGGCAGATAGCCAATGGTGAACATTCTGTCACACCTCGCGCAACATCCCAACGCAATATGTGACTGAGCGTGGTTCTAGCTCGAGGTGCGTAGGAACAAGCTGAGAAGATATACTAGTACCCGGCCATGAGGATCTACCCAATTGTGTGGATCTACGATGTCTCAGAAACAGCTAGTGAGACCAAAAGTTCGGAAAGATAGAGTGTGTATTTTCGTTGTATGCCAAGATGAAATGAAAATGAGATGCTGTCTATCTAGCATGGGGTCTGCCAATTATAGACTCCGTGTCACTCATTCCACCGCAGTCACACTTGTATCTCCATACATCCACCGTCGCTCATTCTACCTCCAGTACCCCTCCAGCGCAGTACAACCACCGTCGCTGTCAAAAGGTTTACTTCGAGGCCGTGATCCAGCCATTCTGATGAGTCACCATGAGGCCGAGATCGAGTGAATTGCAAGATGCACTTGGAGGCCGTGATCGATTGAGTTTGGAGATCAACTGGGCAGCCATGATGGAGCTAGTATGGAGATGCACTTCGAGGCCAAGTTCAAGTGAACTTAGAAGATGCACTTGGACACCATGATCGATGGATTTTGGAGACATACTGGGAGGCCGAGATGGAGTTATTTGAGAGATGTTATTAAGCGTTGTAATGGAGAGAGTTTGGTCATGCACTTGGAGGCCAAAATCGAGTGCACTCTGAGATGCACTCCGAGTCTGTGGCCGAGCGCGCTGGGAGATACACTTAAAGACTATGATTGAGCGAGATTGGTGCAGTACATGAAGGCAGTAGATTTGGATGGAGGCAAGACGCCAGCTGAGACACTATTCATTGGATAACTTGAAATTGTGTGAATGTAGAGAGTTGAGTACGACATCCACCGAGACATGCGAAACCGGCTGGGTGCGGGGACACTGTCAATCTTGGAATGGTGCTGTACTTGGTATATGCTATACATGCTGTTAACTCATGATTATGGTATGGAGAGATAGAGAGGCGTGACTTGACTTCGTGTTCAAAGGGGATGGTAGAGTTGCACACAAGAATGCGAGAAATTGGAGGAGATGGGTGAAATCATCACGAGAAACGGGGACTTAGAGACATTAGTAAGCGAGTTAATTAACCTTCACCGATATGTCATGTACCAGTCCCGATCTGGCAGGTAACCACACCGATGAGAGGATTTCTAAACTGAATCAGGCATGTTGCACTTCTGATTTCCCGTAGTCATCTGTATCCTCGATATCATTTTCATTTTCATCCATAGCATTAGCATGGGGTCTAAATTGTTGGGTTAGTTCTGCTTCCGGTTCCATCTGAAACCGGACTGTTGCCATGGGGCTTACTACACACGAAACCTGGCCCATTCGAAATGGGTTAGTTTTACCACCAAATACCTGGTATTTCAACCTCGCAACTTTACCTCCAATTAAGTATTTTAGTTCGAATTGTATCATGACATGATCAGTACATAGAATGTGCAGTTGTAGCCGCTCTGTCACCACGTGATCTCAGATATGTGATCTGACCAATATTTGTTGAGTCACTATCGAACACCCACTAATTTCGCTTAAACTTTGCCCTGTTTTCACAGCCATCCAATGAATATCATTCGGATCACAAATCGGACACCGGGAGGTGAAAGAGCGACCAGAACTGCACAATGTATGTACTGATCATGTGATGATAAAATTAGAACTAAAATACTTAATTGGAGGCAAAGTTGCAAGGTTGAAATACCATGTATTGGGTGGTAAAACCAACCCATTTTGAATGGGCCGGGTTTCGTGTGTAGTAGGCAACATGGCAACATTCCGGTTTCGGGTGGAACCGGAAGCAGAACTGATGCAAGATTCTATATCCACGAATCGGTTCTACCCAATGGGAAATCAAGTTGATCTTCGCAAAGTTGAAGTTGGTATCTAACTGCTTTGAAATATCTATCTCATGGCTGATATAATCCCTCAACGCATTCATGTGGTGCCACTTCTTGGACTGGGTCTAAGTTTCAGCATTTGATTCCTTGTCTATCTTTCGCTTTCTCACGAATTCTGTTCTCAAGGCATTGGCGTTGGACTTCAACTTTTTGTTTGTTTGCCTCAGTAAGAAATCATGTCCGAAGGTATGAAAAGGAAGTAAGGTGTCCTCCATGTAGCTCAACGCTGTATCATCATAAGATGAATATCAAGCATACATATAGATTTCTAACAATGCCCATGTTCATTTAATTGCGCAATTGAATATGACACACTGAGCGGGGCTTCTGTCTCGTAGAGACTGCGTTACAACTCCCAGTAGGTACCGGCTCATGTCTTTCATCTGCTTCCCATTCCATTCAGAAACTTCCTGAGATGAATCATTTTTTCGTGTGATGTCGTGGGAAGCAGGCACGGAGAATCTGATTGGATTGTACTTATTGAGGCGTTCATGCGTCATCAATATGTGGAAAATCCACTGCTGTAGTTGGTCAACTATGTCGATCGGCATTGTATGGAGAAGGTCAGGCTTTGGGACATCTCTCACAACACCGGGAATATGTCGAACCAATGTGACTTCTCAGTGAACATGGCGCGAAGAGAGTTCGGCATCGGCTATCTTGGTGTTGGCATCACTGATTGTTCTATATATGTCATGATCCCACTGGCTGTGTTGAATCTCAGGAGGGACATAATCTCCAAGTTCTTTCTTTGGACACTCGCACCAGGAACAGACATGATGCTCTAGATGATATAGGTTACTAGACTTTGGGCAATCTGCAAGCCATGCTGTCAAAATCGGTATGCGATACCTGAAGTTGCCATCTGCATAGACAACATTGCAATACCCACTCTCAGCACTGGGATTTTGTTCATAGGTGAGAGGCTGGAGAACACTCTGGAGTACTTTGCTCAGCTCCTCTCTGTTGGTTTGGTGCAGCTTTCCAGCTGAATCTGAGGAATATTCTGGTTCTTCATCGGAATCAGCAGGAGACCAACCATTAGAACGCTGTCCGTTGGGAGCATCTGCCAGATGTGCAATGATAGATTGATAATTGTCATATATATAGGCCACTCTTTCTTGTTGCCAGCAATATGTGAGAGATGTGTTCAGTCGGACATAAAGATCAAGGGAACCAGTGTATCACCCACTCTGTATGTTGACTAAACATTGATTAGCTCATTATTATTATCAAGTATCTGTCCTTACCTGTGTCTCCCACCACCAGTCCACAGTGCGCATTTCGATATAGAGGTGCTTCGGTGGCGTATTGATTCTAAAGCAACGCTGAGGGGCATATATGAGATGCGTGGCGTAGGCTGGCTGCCATATCAAACATCTCATGCTTTTGATGATGACTAGACACCAGAATTTGATAGGGTGTTGGTGATTGTCATTCCATCTCATATCCTCAAGAGTGAGTAGTTCCCACTCCCCTTGAGCCTGATCATCGAGCATGTTAGCCCAGAGCTTCCAACTCCATCGCCGTTCCTGAAGCATGCAAAACGCAGAGCATTGCGTTCTTTGTTCAGAATGTTGTCGTAGTACATCTTCATGCCATTCTTCTTGATCCCACACTGAATATATTTGTACTGTTCCCATATTGCACACGGATAGTAGGGGTTATTTTGTAGGTTCGTCTCACATCAGTAACAACTCTACTTTCCGTAAGAAACATCAGGGTGCGCCAATTGGCACCAATGCCTCTGACGGAACCTCGTACCCTCTGACAGAGAATTACACAGTGCCCATCACCCAGCAAACAGATCACATTGCATAGCATCAGCAAGCTATATTTTACTCACTAGAAGCCTCCAGGAGTGTCTGAGAGAATGTGGAGTGTAAACTTAGATGCGTCAATTTCAGGGAAGTATTGGACCCTAGGAGGGCATTCCTGCCAGCCTTCAGAGTAACTGGGAGTGCCAGTGACAAGCTTGGGAGGGATGACGACCAGCCAGGGAGCACTGGGGAGCGCCGGCAGCATACTTGGGAGCGCCGGCGACAATCCTGAGATCGCTTGTGACAAACCTGGCAGCCCAGGCAACAAAGCTGGGAGCGCTGGCGACATGTCTGGGAGCACCTCGAATCGCAGTCATGTATTCAGTGTGTATTCTCATCTATGTATCTATGTAACTATATAGCTACCTGTCTACAGATGGTATATCTGGACTGGCTTCAGGTGGTGCTGGAGAGCAAGTGAAGGTACACCTGAAAATGACAATTCAGTAAACTCAGACATACACTCCGAGGCCGTGATCCGCCGAGACTGGAGATGCAATTGGAGATCGGGAATAAGTGAACTCAGAGAGACTAACTCCTACGTGCTTGCTCCGAGCTAAATCAGATCCAATGTTCCTTCAGTATATAAAGTAAATCCTGATCCACCACTACCAGTTATGCCAATTGCGTCTGTACAAGTTTGTTTCCACTGAAGCCAGCTGGACTAATCAATGCCTGCTTCCAGAATATGCAATTCAACTGCTACCAGGGAACCTGGGTCCACCCCTACCAGGAAAGCCCGATCCACCCCTACCAGCACTGCCAGTGCCACACCTACCAGCAAAGCCAGTGCCACCCATGTCAACAAAGCCAGTTCCACACCTACAAGTGAAGCCAGTTCAACACTAACCGGGTTGCTCCCATCAAAGCCTGATTGACTGCTTCTTCCCTGCTTCCACGGAGTCCAGATCCACTACTCCTAGTCAACTCAGATCAACCCCTATCAGATTGCTGCCAGCACAGTCAGATTCAAACCTTCCTCTTCATCCACAGTCAGTCCAGATTCACTTGTACCACTAAAGCTACCTCCTCCACCTCTACCAGCTTGGTTGAAACAAGTAATACTAAATCCCCTTCTAGCAGTGAAGCCGGAATATCCCAGGTCAGCCTGCGTATGTCAACATTGTGAGAGCACACCTGCTAGTGGTTTAACTGAATAAGACAGAGGGGTGGGAGCCAGATTATCAGATATGTGCAGACGCAAATGTCACCTTTGTGAGAATGAGCAGGTCCATCAGCAAAATGTATTTTAGGCACTGGAAGCCTCCAGGAGTGTCTGAGAGGATGTGGAGTGTAAACTTAGATGCGTCAATTTCAGGAGAGTATCAGACCCTAGGAGGGCATTCCTGCC